>ERZ773143.798-NODE-798-length-32502-cov-9.413074_pt1 | contig 32502 bp, 19 predicted proteins | sample MGYA00580852_ERZ773143 | MGnify/ENA primary metagenome ERZ773143 (study PRJEB29015, sample SAMEA2737853) | human gut metagenome | biome: human gut; feature: human-associated habitat; material: faeces | place: China | collected 2012 ... | reverse complement strand
GCGTGGTCGAGCGCCGCCGCCCGGGCCGGCATCTGGCACAAGGCCGGGATGGTGGTCGTTGTGCTGGTGTGCGCCCTGACCGATGCCGTGCTGGCGGTGGCCGTTGCCAACCTTCCCGGGCTGGGCCTTGAGGTGAACGGCGTGGTGCTGCCGGTGGTGCTGGTGTGGTACATTTTTACCGAGCTCGGTTCCATTGCCGAGAACGCCGCCGCCATGGGCGCACCCGTGCCCGGGTGGCTGGTAAGGATTTTGGCGCAGGGGAAGGAAGGGGCAGAAAAGTGAGGTGCGCGGCGGGGTGAGGTCACCCCGCCCTACGTACAGCTTTCAAGTGGGATCGTAGGGCGGCCAGCCCTCTGGCCGCCGCGGGGGGGTCAAGACCCCTCCCTACAAAGCAAACCGTGAAAGGGGCGGCAGCGCGAGCCGGAGGGCCGGGCATGCCCGGCCCCTACAGGGCGGTAAAAAAGAAGGGTATCTGTCGCATGAACGGCAGATACCCCTTTTTTATTTTGCTTACAGGTAATTTTTCAGGTCGCTCTTGTTCGTGGCGCAGCGCTCGGCGGCCTCGCGGGTGATGCGGCCTGTGCTGACAAGGCGGGCCAGGTCGGCGTTCAGGCTGTGCATACCAAGGGCCGCGCCGGATTGCAGGATGCTCGGGATCTGGTAGCACTTGCCCTCGCGGATCAGGTTTGCGACGGCGTCGGTGCCCACCAGAATCTCCGTGGCGGCGCAGCGGCCCTTGCCGACGGCCAGCGGCAGCAGCTGCTGGGTGATGACGCCGCGCAGCACGGCGGCCAGCTGGCCGCGGATCTGGTTCTGCGCACCGGCAGGGCAGACGTCGATGATGCGGTCGATCGTCTGCGCCGCGCCGATGGTGTGCAGCGTGCTCATGACAAGGTGTCCGGTCTCGGCAGCCGTGACGGCAGCCGAAATCGTCTCATAGTCGCGCATCTCGCCGACGAGGATGACGTCGGGGTCCTCACGCAGGGCGCTGCGCAGCGCCGAAGCAAAGCTGCGCACATCGGCGCCGACCTCGCGCTGGTGGATCAGCGAGCAGCGGCCCTGATAGACGTACTCGATGGGGTCCTCAATCGTGATGATGTGGTCGCTGCGCGTCTTATTGATGTGGTCGATCATGGCGGCCAGCGTGGTGGATTTGCCGCTGCCCGTGGGGCCGGTGACCAGGATCAGGCCGCGCGGCTCGTCGGCCAGCTTTGTCAGAACGGGCGGCATGGCCAGCTCCTCCAAGGTCGGGATAGAGTCGTTCAGCAGGCGCAGTGTGGCCGCGGCCCTGCCCTGCTGGTAAAAGACGTTCACACGGCTGCGGGTACCGTCGGGCGCGACAAGCGCAAAGTCTGCGTCGATGCGCTCCGATGTGATGGCCTCGCGGTGGGCCTCGTCCATCAGGCTCAAAATCAGCGAGCGCGTCTCTGCCGCCGAAAGCTGGACCGGTGCCTCCGCCAGATGCCCGTCGATGCGGAACATCAGCGGCAGCCCCTCGGAGATATGAATATCGCTGGCCTTGTTGTTCCGCGCCAGCGCGGTGAGCTCATGGATCTGCATGGCAGTTACTCCTCCCGTCACTCCTCATAGAACGTGATCTTCAGCAGCTCCTCGGGGGTGGTTTCGCCCTCGCGGACGAGCTGCAGGGCGGCCTCGCGCAGGCTCGTCATGCCCTGGCTGCGGCGGGCGGCCTCGGTCAGCTGCGCCTGCGTTGCCCCGGCAGAAATCAGTTCGCGCAGCTCACGGTTGATGATGACCAGCTCGTGGATGGCGATACGCCCGCGGTAGCCCGTGCCGTTGCACTGGGTACAGCCCGTGCCGCGGCGCACAAACGGGATGTCAGGCCCTAAATAGGTGCGCTCCTCCGCCGTGACCGGCATCTGCTTGGCGCAGTGCGGGCAGACGCGGCGCATCAGACGCTGAGCCACGAGGCCCGCGACGGAGTTTGCGACCATGTACCGCTCGACACCCATATCCTCCAAACGGACAATGGACGACAGTGCGTCGTTTGTGTGCAGTGTTGAGAAAACCATGTGGCCCGTGATGGCCGCACGCACCGAGATGGACGCCGTCTCGGCGTCGCGCGTCTCGCCGACCATGATGACGTCGGGGTCCTGGCGCAGCAGGGCGCGCAGACCGCTCTCAAACGTCAGGCCGGCAATGTTGTTGACCTGCGTCTGGTTGATGCGGGCCAGGTTGCGCTCCACGGGGTCCTCGATCGTCGAGACGTTGACCTGCCGCTCGGCAATCGTCTGCAGGACCATGTACAGCGTCGTCGTTTTGCCGGAGCCTGTCGGTCCGGTCAGGTAGACGATGCCGTTCGGGCGGTTCAGCAGCGGCAGAAAGCGCTTGTAGGTCTCGTCGTTCATGCCGAAATGGCTGGCATTTTTGATGTAGGTGTTGCTGGACAGAATACGCAGAACGGCCTTCTCGCCAAAGACCGTCGGCAGGATCGAAACACGGACGTTGACGTCGGGGCCGGTCTCGAGACGCGCGCGGAAGTGGCCGTCCTGCGGGATGCGGTGCTCGGCAATGTCAAGGTTCGACATGATTTTGATACGCGCGATCAGCGGCTGGTGCAAAGCACGCTGCAGCGTCACATAGTCGATAATGACGCCGTCGATGCGCATACGGACCTTCGTCTCGCCCTCGAACGGCTCGATGTGAATATCCGACGCCGTCGTCGTGACGGCACGCTGCACGAGGCTGTTCAGCAGACGGATGATGGGCGCGTCGAGGTCGCCGCCCTCGGCAGTCATGTCGATGGCCAGATCCTCGGTCTGGGCGGCGGCCATATCGCTGTCGTTGGCGGTGCGGGCCGCCTTGCGTGCGCTGACCTCGGCGTAATAGTAGCGGATGGCGCGGCGCAGCGGCTCCAGCTCGGCCAGCACGATCTCCGGTTCGAGGCCGGTCAGCTGGCGGATGTCCTCAAGGGCGTAGTAGTTCAGCGGGTCGTTGGCGGCAATCGTCAGCGCGCGCGGACTCTGCGCAATCGGCAGCATATCGTACTTCTGCGCAAGCTCCTGCGGGACCTTCTCAACGGCGGTCACATCGACGTTGGTGTGCTCGATGTCGATCATTTTAAGCTGGAGGCGCTGGGCCAGTGCCTCCAGGACCTGACGCTCATTGACGTAGCCAAGCTCCTGCAAAGCCTGGCCGACGCGCAGGTCGCGGTGCTCTTTCTGGTAGGAAAGGGCGGTGTTCAGCTGGTCGGGCGTGATATAGCCGAACTCGATCAGAACGTCGCCGAGGCGGATGTTTTTCACGGCTGTACGCCTCCTTTGTCACAGAGGATCACGTTCAGGGATACATTGAACGCCGTGGCCGTCACGGCGCTGCCGTCGGTGTCGGCGAAGCTGCGGGTATCGATGGAGAAGGATACAAGCTGTACGGACGGGTAGTTCGCGGCCATGTCGTCCAGCATCGAAAGAAAATCACTGTCCTCGCCCGTGCAGCAGAAGCTGATCGCCACGCTGCGGTAATAGCCCGGCTGGTCATAGTCCAGGATGAGGTCGGAGGCTAAGATCTGCTGCAAAATGGCGTTGCCCTGGGCCGTCGTGTCAGCGGTGTCAGCGGTGATGCTGTCGTCGTCACTGTCGTCGTCACCGGCAAAGGCGGACGCGGCTGCGCTGGGGGCAGCGCTCTGTCCGGCGTTCTCACTGGCGGTATAATAGGTAAGGCTCTGGGTCACGGGCTCGCCGATGGTCAGCGAGTCGGGCTGTAAATTGTGGTTCAGCTCCAGGCTTGTCACCAGCGTGTCCAGCTCGTCACTGCTCAGCAGGCTGTAGTAGCTGGCGTTGGCGGTCTGCAGTTCGCCCCAGTTGTTGTTTTTCTCGGCGGCGTAGGTGCCGGCCAGCATGATCGCATCCTGCATGGAGGTCTGGGCGTCCTGCGCCTCGCGCAGATCGGCGTCGGCCTGCTGGTGGTTCTCAATGCCCGGAATCAGCAGGAACCGGACAAAAAGCACAACGAACGCCAGCATCAGAACGACGTACAGCAGAATTTTATCGCGCTTTGTCATTGGTGCAATTTCCATAGCGCCCTCCTTTACTGCTGCGGCGCTGCCAGCACACAGCGCAGATCAATGGAATAGCCGTCGTCATCGGCCTTGTAGCCGGTGTAGCTGACGGTGGAAAACACCCCGCAGTTCTGCAGGGAACGGATGTAGGCCGGAATGTCGATGACCTGGGAGGAGTTCGCGTTAAAGAGCAGCTCGCCCGTCGATGCGTTGTAGTCGGTGAACTGGATCGTGATGCCGGACCCGCCGGCAGCCTCGACCCGGTGCAGCAGACTGCTGGTCACGTCGGGGTAGCTGTTCAGCAGCGCGGTCATCCCGTCGGAATAGTCGGTCAGCGAGCGGAACTGCGCCGCAGACTCGGAATCCTGCGTTGCGGCGCGGTATGGCTCGGTATTGTCGCTGCACCAGTTCAGGATGTCCTCCCGCTGGCTTTTCAGCATTGAGGTGTGCAGCGTCAGCACACCCCAGCCCAGCATGGAGACAGCCACGACAGCAAGGCCGGGCACCAGTGCTCGCAGGCCCTGGCTGCGGGACTCCGACTTGGCCGCACCGGCGGCCTTCTGCCAGCGCAGATAAAAGTTGTTCTGTTTCATAGCCATAATGATAAGCCCCCGGGGCAAGTATTTGCAGGTAAAAATCAGCGTGCGATCAGGTTGCCCGCCGCGTAAAGCACATCGGCCAGCGCGGTGCCGGACGGCAGCCTGACGGTGGGTGAATCCGGGAAGCGGTCCACCTGCAGGCCCAGCGCCTCACAGCCCGGGCGGCAGACTGCAAGGTCGTCCGCCGTGGAGCCGGCAAAGCAGACCGTCTCAATGCGGTGCTCGCTCTTGCTGGTCGTGTGGAACTGGATCAGGCCCGAGAGCTTCTGCGCGATCTCGGTGCCGGACTCCGCCGAGCCGCGCGGGTTGAACAGGCGGCTGCGGGTCGAGTAGGTGTACTGCCCCTGCACAAACAGGCAGGCAGAGATCGTGTCATCGTCAAATTGCAGCAGCACGAAGGTTTTCTGCTGCAAATCGGGGATCGTGCGCACGGCCTTGATCGGCGCGGCCAGCCCTAAGTCGATGCTGTACAGCTTGAAGCCGACGGCCTTGGCCAGCGCGTTGTACCCGGCAATGACGCTCTGCTCCACGCGGGTGGCCAGCACGGTATCCACGCGGGTCCTGGCATCGCGGGAGAGCAGCATGTAGTCGTCCAGCGGAGCCTTGACCTCGGCGCCGCCGCTGGCAAGCTCATGGGAGAGCACGGCCATCCGCTTTTTCTCGCTCATGGCGGGCAGCGTCAGGATGCGGTGCATGAACTGGCTGCCGCCTGCAATCAGCGCCACGTGGTTCATCGGCAGCTTGTTGGCGGTGAAAAACTCTTTGAGCGCGGCGGTCAGGTCCGCCTCGTTTGTGATGACGCCGTTGATCAGGCAGCCCTCGGGCAGCTCGGTCTGGGCGGCGGCGACAACGCGCGCCCCGCTGCCCGTGGGCGTGCCGACGGCGGCATACACCGTGCGGCTGCACAGATATAAAGAGGTAAGAAGTGCCATGGTGGGCCTCCCGGAATAGAATTTAAATCGCGCCGCTCGACGCGCCGATGGTGCCGTAGGACTGGTAGATGGGCACGATGACCGCGGCCACGACGCCGCCGACCACAAGACCCATAACAACGATCATAACGGGCTCCAGCAGCGTGACAAGGCGCTTGGTCGCCATCTCGGCCTCATAGTCGAGCGTCTCGCTGATGGTCGCCAGCAGGCTGTCCAGCTTGCCGGTCTCCTCGCCGACAGCGACGGAGGAGGAGAGCTTCACTTCAAAACCGTCGATGCCCGCAATCGCCTCCGACAGGCTGTGGCCTGCGCGGATGCTGTCCAGCGCGTCACCGAACTGGCTCTCGATCCAGCGGTTGCCGATGGCGTCGCGTGCCGCGGCCAGGGTCGTGATGATGGGCACGCCGCTGCCGTACAGGTTGGACAGCGTGCTGGCAAAGCGCGCCGTGCAGATCTTGCGGTTCAGCACGCCGACCACCGGCGCGTGCAGGATGAAGCGGTCCCACTGGCGGCGGACCTTCGGCTGTGCCAGCAGGAGCTTGCCGCCAAAGACGATGAGCGCCGCCACGACGAGCAGCACCGGCCAGTTGGCACCGACAAAGTCGCTGACGTCAAACAGCAGCTGGGTCAGGAACGGCAGGGTCTCCATCTGGTCAAACATCGGTTTGAACTGCGGCAGAACAAAGGTCATCAAAATCGCAATAACGCCGACGATCAGCACGGACAGGATAATGGGGTACATCATGCTGTTGCCGACCTGCTGGTTCATCTTGTGCTCGCGCTCATAGTAGGTCGCCATGCGGGCGCAGGCGTGGTCGATGCTGCCGGTGCCCTCGGCGCTGCGGATCATGGCCAGCAGCGGGGTGGGGAACGCGGGTGCGCAGGACTCCATCGCATCGGACAGCGGCACGCCCTTGCGCAGCTCGCTCAGGATGGCCTCGTACAGGGCCTTCTGGCGGGCGTCGATGGTGCGCTCGTCCGCCATGATGCGGAACGCACGCACCATCGGCACACCGGCAGTCAGCAGGGTGCCCAGGTTGCGGCAGAAATCCGCCAGCACGGCGGTTTTCTGCGGGCGGAACGTCGCGAGGGCCTTCTGGGCCTCCTGCGCGTCGGTCATGTACAGGCCGTCATTGCGCAGCTTGGCGTAGAGCGCCTCCTCGCTGGGGGCCTCAAGCAGTCCGCGGACGGTTTTGCCCTTCTCATTGGTGGCAGTATAACGAAAACGTGGCATGAGGGAGATTCCTCCGAAAAATATTAAATCGTAAACGACAGGCAGCGGTAAGGTTCACTCCCCCACCGCCTGCGGGCGGAGCCCCCTCGCAGAGGGGGCCAAGGCGCCTTGCCTCCCTCTGCGAGACAGACTCCCCCGGGACGGGGGAGGTGGCGCGTGGCGCCAGAAGGGGAGCGGTGGCGCGAAGCGCCGGAGGGAGAGAACCCCGCGACGGATGCCGATTTTGCATTGGCAGGAGGGCACAGTCACAAAAACGCGCAGTACCATTCCAAAACGGGTCCGCCAAACAGCATCGCGATCACGATGCCCGCACACAGAAACGGGCCGAAGGCGAAGTGGTCCTTCTTCCCTGCCTTTTTGGCGGCCAGCAGGTATATGCCGTATATACCGCCAAAAACAATGCCGAAAAACATCGCCAGCAGCGTATTCTGCCAGCCCAGGAACAGCCCGGCGGCTGCCATCAGCTTGATGTCGCCGCCGCCGAACGCGCCGTCGATGACAAGGCAGAGCAGAAACATCGGCACACTGACGCAGAGCGCACCGATGATGTGCGGCAGCCAGTCGGCAGGGGAGAGCAGCACGCTCACCGCGCCGCAGACCGCCAGCGCCAGATTCAGCCGGTCCGGGATGGTCTGCGTCTCGGCATCAATGAGTGAAACGCTCAGCAAGATCCCGCAGACCGCCAGCGCCAGCAGTGCGGCCCAGCTCATGCCGAACAGCCCGCCCGGCAGGGCGTAGGCAGCGCCGTACCGCCAAGTGCAGCCCAGCGCCAGCATGCCGCCCAGAAGCTCCACCAGCAGGTACCGCGCCGGAATGTGCGCACCGCAGTGGCGGCACCGCCCGCGCAAGAATAACCAGCTGAACACAGGCACTAAGTCCGGCGCACCCAGCGTGTGGCCGCACTGCGGGCATACGCTGCGGCCCTTCAGCGGGTCCATGCCCCGCGGCAGCCGCCACGCGACGACGTTCATAAAGCTGAACAGCGCCGCGCCAAGCAGAAAACGAATGAGTCCCAGCAGAAGCTCAAGCAGCAGCATGGCCCACCCCCGCGCCGTATTGCAGCCGGTCCTCCGCGCGGAAAACGCGGTAACCGTCGTCGGCATCATAGGTGGCGTACATGCCGTTCTCCTGATACAGGAGCCGCTGCACGGTGTAGCCGTTCGGGGCGATCTGCAAAAGCGTCACCGCGCCGGGCAGTGAGCCCAGCGTGCGGATTTCCTCGGCGATGCCGTCCGCAAAGCCGTCCGCGCTTGTCTGGTCGGCGAACGTCTGCCCGGCGGAGTAGCACTGGGCAGACACGGCACTGGCCGCCAGACGCGCAGCCTTGACCTGTGCCAGGGCCTCCCGCGCACGGGCCTGATAGCGCAGCTCCGCCGCACCGGTCACAATAGTATACAGGACAGCGCCCAGCGCCAGCAGTACGGCGAGCTTTTCCGCAAACGCAGCTTTGGCCCAGCGTTCCCCGGTATGGCGCAGCCATGCGCCCAGTCGTGCTGCCAGCATTGTTACACATCCTCTACCATATAATAACACGCTATTTAGTATAGCGTGCCGGGCCTGTATTTGCAAGGAATTTCGCGAAAAAAACTCTGCTTTTTGTTCAAAGATAACGGAAATTATGGCGAAATCGTGCACAGCCTGCCGCTGACCCACTATATTTGGTGTAAATTTGCTGAAATCTCGCGGACTTTGTTGCGAAAACGTCACATTCCGAGTATAATGACAATATATATAATCTGGTATTGTGTCTAATTGTAACCTTTCACCGGAGAAACGACGGGAGCATCTATGGTGCAGTACAATAAAAATATAAAAAACAAAAAGAAAGGCTTTACGCTGGTGGAGCTGATGGTCGTTCTGGCTATCACGGCCATTCTGGCGGTGCTGGTCGGCGGCGGGCTGATCGCCTACACGCGGCTGGCCCGGTTTGAAAAGAACGAGGCCAACGCCCGCACGCTGTTCCAGACGGCGCAGATCTCCCTGACCCGGATGGAGACGGCGGGGGAGCTGGATGCGTTCCGCCAGCAGGTCATGGAGGAGGGCGACACGGGCGACCACTTCCAGAACGACGTCACTGTGACCGACGCGGGCGGCAATACCCTTGTGAGCCGCACAAAGACCGAACTGAACCAGAACGTGGCCGCGCTCTACTATGACCGCACGGGCGCTGCCGCGGGCAACCATAACGCGCTGGTGGAGCGGCTGCTGGGCGATTACATCTACGACGCCTCGCTGCTGAATGCCTCGATCTGCGTTGAAATCGACGTGCAGAGCGGGCAGGTCTACTCGGTCTTTTACGATACCAAATCCGATAAGCTACGCTTCAATCAGGACGGTGCTACGAATATTTATGACCGCAGCTATGACCACCGCCGCAATGACAGCCTTGTCGGCTACTACTCTGCAGAGGACCGCGTCAACGTTGTGCAGCTGGTGCAGACGAAGCTGAAGGTCAAGAATCCCCGCCTGACGAACGGCGAGACGCTGACCCTGAGCTGGAGCGGCAACTCCAGCCTCGGCGATCTGGACACCTCCTACACAGCCACGGCCTACGATGCCAAGGATACCGGCAAGACGAAGCCGCTGTTTACCATCACGATCAAGCGCGACACCGCGGGTGCGGCGGATGATAACAAGCAGGTCATCACCAAGATGCCTGTTACGATTTATACGTATGATAATACGGGCAATCAGACGGAAACCAAGAAAGAACTCTACTTCCCGCTAAGCTACAACAAGGGCAGCTTTGTGCTGACGCTGGACGCCATGGCGGACGCGGCGCTGCTGCGCGCGTGTGAGAACAGCACTGAAGTTGCCGCCACGAGCCTGTACAGCATCACCCGTCTGCTGAACGACCCGAAGGACATCTACATTGCCATGCGCGCCGAGCCGCGGGAAAACTACAGTGACACCTATACAGCCAGCAAAGAGGAAACGACGAACGAGGAAAACACCCTGCTGGCCAAGGGCGGCACGGCGAAAGAGGCCGACCTGAAATATTTCCGCCATCTGTACAACCTGCGCTGGTCTGCGGATTGGAAGATTGACGACAAGGGCACCTACACACTGACCCCCCAGGCCAGCAACAGCACCGGCCTGAACTGGACGGGCGGCGGCGTCACGGTCTACTGCGCCGCGGGCGCATGGCCTCCTGTGGCCAAGGTGCCGTCCCTCAATGACCCTGTCGCCTGGCCGACGATCCCGGAGCTGGGCGAAAAAATTGTACTTACGAGCAAAACAACGGTCCTTGCAACCAAGACGACCCGTGTGCCCATCCTCAATCTGCAATTGAGCAGCAAGTCCGTTGCAAAAACCGGCAAGGCAGAGAAGGACGTGCTGGCCGACCACTATGTCGGCCTTATCGGCGAGAACAAGGGCAAAATTTCTTACATCACACTGCGCGACCCGGACATTCAGGTCAACGTCAAGACCGAGACCGTCGCCGCCGATACGCTGCCGAACGAAAAACAGCTCAAGCTGACCGCAACCAAATTCGTTACGGCGCTGGAGGAGGACGACGAGAACTGGCGCGATGTTCGCGCTGTCGGCGCACTCTGCGGCGTCAACACCGGCACGCTGGAAAACTGCGCCCTGACCCGCGGCACGAACTCCTCGACGAGTGCGCTGGTGGCCGCGGCGCTGGCGTTTGGCGACTCCACCACCGCGACAGAGCGAACAGCAGAAGACAAGACCGAAAATAACAAAAACTATACCTATTATACAGACGAGCCGCGCGGCATTGGCGGTCTCGTCGGCGTTGCCATACCCGAAACGGATTCCGTCATGCAGAATCTGACCGTTGCGTCGGACGTGACGGTGGCGGGTCTGCTTGTGGACAAGGACACGCAATCCGTTGCAAAGACCACAGCGGCAGACCAGCAGGACGAGAAGGCCCGCTACGCTGCTGCGGCAGCCGAGCCGGGTGACGAGAACTCCCTCTGGCGCAGCGTCGGCGTGGGCGGCGTGTTTGGCACGGTGGACGCTGCCCAAATGAAAACGAACGGTGATACGAACATCGTCAACAACGGCTTTGTGACCGGCAACGGCTTTACGGGCGGCATCGTCGGCAACCTGTTTACGACGGACACCAGCGTGTCCCAGAGCCTGACGGGCCTGAGGAACAACGGCACGGTCAGCGCGGGCGCCAACTATAAGGGCGATACCGCGGGCGATGCGCGCAGCCTGGTGCTGGGGCAGTTCTTCGGCGGCATTGCGGGCTACGGCAGGGGCGTGACCTTGCAAGGGTGCGAAAGTGTGACCCGCAGCGACCTGACCGAGACCCAGCTCAAGAAGCAGGTCGAGGCAGGCTTCGACAAAACCGGCGCGTTGACCGACGCCAGCCCCCTCAAGGGTGATTTCGTCGGCGGCCTTGTCGGCTACGGCAAGGATATTACGCTGAACGACTGTAAGACCGGCAAGGGCTACGTGCTCGGCAGCCGGTTTGTGGGCGGCCTGGCCGGTGGCTTTACCGGCAGCGGCGTACAACAGAACGATAAGAACAGCAGTGACGTCTTTGGCAGCCGCTACGTCGGCGGCATCGTGTCGGTCAACGGCAGCAACAGCCAAATCAGCGGCATGACCAATACGGGTCTGGTCGCGGCCTTTGGAAAGAACGCGGCCTACGTCGGCGGCATCGTCGGCGTCAATGATGCCGACTGGGGCGGCAGTAAAAGCGAAACTGCTACAGCCACCGTGCAGAACTGCGCCAACCGTATGTCCGGCGACAACGCCACCGACACCCGCCGCATCAACCTGCTAAAGGAGCTGAACGGCTGCGCCGACTACGTCGGCGGCATCGCGGGCTGCAACGGCAAAAACGGCGTTGTGACGTGGGATAAGAACGGCACCCCGACGCTGGGTGCCATTCTGTACGGCAACAACTACGTGGGCGGCGTGGCCGGTTATAACGATGAAAATGCGACGATCTCCAACTCCTCCGGTCAGAACCTGACCATCAGCGGCCAGATCGTGGCGGCGGGCAAGGCTGTCGGCGGCATGATCGGCCTGAACTGCGCCTCCACGCTGCCCTCCGCCACTGTGAAGGTCAGCCGCGTGGCAGGTCAGCAGCTTGTCGGCGGCGTCATCGGCGCCAACCTGCCGGTGGGCGGCTTCACCGTGACGGGCGACGGCGCGTTTATAACCAATGTGACCTCGGGCCGCGTCGAGGCCGACGCCGTCGCGGGCGGCATCATCGGCTACAACCGTCTGCTGGCGGCCAAGCCCGCGGGCGTCACGCTGGAGGCGCTGCTGCCGAAGATTGACAAGAGCACCGGCGTGCTGACCGACAGCACCGCCGTGAAAACGGCGGACGACACAATCATCCTTGCCAACTTCCAGAACATGCTCAACCTGCAGGCCAACATCTACGTCGGCGGCATCGTCGGCGCAAACGACGCCAATACGAAGCTGACGATTCAAAAGGCAACCAACGGCGCAACGCAGAACGCCCTGTCCGTCGGCGGCCTGAACCCGTCCAACAACGGCGCGTTTAAAGGCGGCGTATCGCTGAACGCGCTGGCCGATGGCCGCTATGATTTCGACGACGTGCACGGCGCACTGGCGGGCGGTATCATCGGCTATGCCACGCCCAACACGAAGCTGGAAAACTGCATAAACTACGGCACAGTGGCTCACAAGTGCGCCGCGGGCGGCTTTGCGGGCTGGAACGAGGGCACGATCACCGGCGGCAGCATGGCGGCGTCCCTCGGCAACCGTGAAACCGGGTATACCTATCTGGGCGGCGTTGCGGGCGTCAACGGCGGTCTTATTCAGTCTGCCTACCTGGTTAAAGACTGCGCTGTGCGCGGCGACAGCTATGTCGGCGGCATTGCGGGCGTCAACCTGGGCGGTGACACTGCGGCAAGCATCTGCACGGGGGACAACAGCAGCACTGGCACGGTGGAGGCCAACCGGTACGCGGGCGGCGTGGCCGGTGCCAACGTCGGCAGCATTTCGCTGTCCGGCAAGCTGCAAAGCAGTGTCACCGCCACCGGCTATGCGGGCGGCGTGGCCGGTATCAATACGGATAAGGGCAGTATTTACAGCGCTGAAAACACCACCGGCACGGTCTGGGGCAGCGTCACTGCCGCCAACTACGCGGGCGGCGTGGCCGGTACGAACCGTGCCGAAATCACCCGTGTGGATAACCACGCCTCGGTGCGCGCCAGCACACAATATGCGGGCGGTATTGCGGGCGAGAACGCCGCGGGCGGCACGATCAGCTATTGCAGCCATGCCCAGAATCCGATCTACGCCACCAACGGCGAGGCGGGCGGCATCGCGGGCAATAATAATAAAGACGCGCTGATTGAGAATGTGCAGGTCAGCGCCGCCGTCACCGCGGCCAACGGCACGGCGGGCGGCGTCACGGCCACGAACTTCGGCATCATCGGCCAAGGCAGCGGGCTGGAAAACAACAGCAGCGTAAGCGGCTGCACGATCTCCGGCACGTCGGAGAGCATCGGTGCCATTGCGGCGTACAACCGCAAGGACGCGACCATCCGCAACGTCAGGCTGGCGGAAAACGCCAACGTGCGGTTCAGCACCCCGGCGGTCACCATCGGCGGCCTTGCGGGCATGAACGAGGGCACCGTCACCGGCTGTAAGGTCGAAAACGGCGCGCTGGCGCTGAACGACGGTCTGCGCGCGGGCACCAACACCGTCACGCTGGGCGGCGCGGTGGGCCGCACCACGGCGGACGGCACGGTCAGCAGCACCGACGTTCTGCTGGACCTTACACAAAATCTTGATAAATATACAAATCTGGGCGGCGTCGCAGGCCAGAACGACGGTACCCTGAAGCAGTGTACCTATTCCGGCACGATGGGCGGCAACGCGGACACGGACGGCCTTGTCTCCGACGGTGCACGCAGCACCGGCAGCACGGTGGGCGGCATTGCCGGTCTGAACAATAGCAAAATCACCGGCTGTGAGGTCAAATACATCAAACTGCAGGTCAGCGGTATCAGCAACATCACCACGACCCAGACCGCAGACGAAAAGCTCGCCAGTGCCAGCCATGTGGGCGGCATTGCGGGCCGCAACAATGCCGAAATCGCCAACAGCTATGTCGCCACCGAGCGCAGCAACGGCGGCGCGGGCAGCATCATTACGGCGCGTTACGGCTTTGTGGGCGGCGTCGCGGGCTCCAACAACGGCACTATCAAGGGCAGCGGCAGCAAAACTGTGCAGACCGATTTGATGCCCGAGTTGAAAAAGTGGATCGCTGACGGAGACACCAACGTAATTGTCGCTGCGCTGCGCGGCAACCCGGTAAATGGGACGGGCGCTACAGTTAGCTATGTGTCCAACTTTGTGGATCTCAAGGGCGTTGACACTGTGACGAATAAGGGCTACACGAACGTTTACAGCGACACGGGTCTGGCCGCTAACGATCTGCTTGTCGGCTTGCGCGGCAGCAATAAGGATATGAACAACCTTGCCAGCGGTCACTTGGGCGGAATTACCGGATTCAACGGCCTGAACGGCAGCATCAGCAGCACGGCCAGCGGTAAGTGGTTCGTCTATGCGGATAACGCAGCCCGCGATGATACCACCGTTGGCGGCATCGTAGGACAGAACGAATCCAATGTGACCGGCACAAGTGCGCTGGATACTGTGGTAAACTGCGCTGCCGTGCGTCGATTCAGCCGCCGGACGTTCTGGAAAACGGGCAATAACGCGACCCAAAGGGGTGATATTTCCCAAAGCGATGCCAATGACCGCGATGATGTTAATTACTATGATTCCACAAACCGCTTCAATGTGCAGGTTGGCGGCATCATCTGCAACCAGAACAACCGCAGTGGTGACCGGTGGACGCTGACAAACTGTATTAACTTCGGCTCTGTCTATAACAGTCGTTCCGGCAATGCGGGCGGCGTCATTTCGCTTTGGACGAACTACGGCGGCACGCTTCAAAACTGCTACAACTTCGGCGACCTGAAGACGAACTTCAACGACGGCGGCAGTGACTGCGGTACAATGGGCGGTATTGTGGCTTACTATGATGCGCCTGTCTCCAACACGTCGGTCAACGTCCTGTCCTGTCAGAACCATGGCTCGATGAAGTCGTCTATTGATGGCTGGAGCAGCGCAAACGACATCGGCGGCATCTTTGGCAAAGTGCAGATGAAGAACGCCACCGACATTATGACAATCGATCTGTATGACTGTGTCAACGGCAGCACTGTAAGCATTCAAGCCAGATCGATGGCTGTCGGCATTTTTGCTTACTTGGGCCCGTGGGATGGCGTGGACAATCCGAATGTCAGCAGCGTAAAAAAAGGTAACGGCTACAATGGGAATGCCCAGTTTAAAACCATCCCGTATGTTACCATCAATATTGACCGGTGCCGCAACTTTACCACCAATATGACGACCCAAACCGGAAAAGGCGATAATGACAGCACTAATAATGGTAAATATTACTGGATTGCCGGTATTGTCGGCAGCCGGTCCATGGGCGGCTACAGTGTAGCCCCCACAACAATCACAAACTGCTTCTCTGTCGTTAAGGACGATTGGCACCCTGTTGCCTATGACAAGCGTTCGTCCACAGAATTGACAATGAAAGACGGTACGGTTGTTTATGGCGAACACATCGAGGGTCATAACAACTACTATATCGATTCCGGCGCGGCCTTTGCCAATAGCTACAAGAAAATACAAGGTCAATCCCAAACCGCTACGGGCGTAATCGACAGAACCCTGAAGCGCATCACAACCGGCTTGTCCACAAGCATCAACTGGGGCACGCAGAACAGTAACTTTACCGAGCGGCAGGAAAACACCAAGTCCGGCAGCCGCAGACTCTTCATCGGTAAGGATACAGGTGGTGGAACGGACGATGCCTATTTTGCTATGCTGCCCACAAGCAGCGACGGCAAACAAATCAGCTACGACATTACAAAACTAACAGGCAGCACGGGCTATATTGGTGTCAAGACCGGGCAGTCTTTTGGTGAAAAATCGACGCGGCGTTATATCTACGATGCCAACGGCGTTGAGCGCGGGCAGCTGCTACTGGTCTACGGTGAAAACGCACAGACGACCAAGGACAACCGCAAGGGCGAACCGGACAATGAGGACATCACCGACGAGGTCATCCAGAACTACTATAAGTACGTGCTGGACAGCACCAAGCCCGCCAAGCCGGGAGAAATCGACGTCAAGGCCAGCCAGGTGCAGGACGCGGACAACAACGTCTATGGCCGTTATGAAGTGACGTGGGACGAGCCGAACGACACGACAGCCAGCCCCGCCGCTTACTACCGTGTTGAAATTCTGCCCTGCGACGCTGAGGGTACTGTCGCACCGGATGCAGATCCCTATCTCAAAGCGGACGTCTACCAGCGCAGCTATACCTTTGTGGCCGACAAAGCATGGACGGGTAACTTCGTCGTGCGTGTAACGCCCTACAACACCAACAACGACCCGACGCAGCCCGACCACCCCCGAACCAGCGGCGTGCAGACCTTTATGCACGCCCTGCCTACACCGGAGATTGAGTTCCGGCTGGTCAAACGCGAGAACGGCGGCTTTGACTGGAATCAGTGCCAGACGCCAGATTACCCGGGGATGCAATTCAATTATGAAGTTGTCGCGGTGCTGAAAAACTACGCCGAATACCCGACAGACGAGGCATGGACCGTCAAGCTGACCGATGGAAAGTATACTTATTATTTCAGCAGACAGAATGGCAAGCAGTACATCCGCCTGACCCAAAATTTGGAACGCACTTTGACGCTTACGGCGCTGGCAACCCCGGACAACAGCAGCAGCACAAAGTATCTGCGCTCGGCCCAGTACAAGTCAGAGACCTATCTCCCGTCCCAGTGGCGAGACAATCCGGGCTCTGCCAAGGACGAGGACGGTCTGCCGCTGGGCATGCTGAACAAGGACGGCAGCACGGAGTTTGTGACCTACACCGGCCAGACAGCGGAGAGCTTTGAAGCAACCGTGAAGTTCAGCTTTACCCCGAGAGTCAAGAACGGCAGCGAGCACGGCAGCCCGACCTACCGCGTCATGCTGCTGGCAAAATATCTGGGCAATGACGAAGTCAACGGCGTATCTTTGAACGGCCAGTACATCACGCTGGCCGCGCGGGAGGGCATTGTGACAGGGTCTCCCGTCACCTTCAACCTGAACAGCCTGCCGTCGGATGCTATGACGAACTACACCGACTTCCTCGTTGTCGCGGTGCCCGTCACCAGCGGCAAGGGCGATATGAAGTATCGCTGGGATGCCACGGCGGACGAAGTGTCCGCAGCCATCGCCAGCCATGCGAACGAGACAAACGACACCGACAAAGAAATCTGGTGGAAGAACGGCTATGAGATCGTTCGCACGGGCGAGCACAGCTATACCTATGCCCATCTGACGCCGCTCTGCTTCTCCGACGTGAACCGCACCGATGATAAGGAATGGGCTGAACAGGCCACGCAGACGACCCCGCAGATCATCTTCAAGCAGCTGAACCTGAATGTCCTGAAAGCCCCGACGCTGGCCGAAGATACCGACGGCGGCAAGGTGAACCCGGACAACAATCAGCTGACCTATACGTTCAACTGGACGCAAGAGGACATAGGCACGGAAACGCCGACCTACAGCATCAAGCTCTACGGCCTGTTGATGGACAAGGACGGCAATGTGACCGGTCAGGAGCAAATTGCGCTGAAGGACACCCTGACGCCGACACAAAATGGCAACAGCTTTACCCTGCCTGTCAACGTGGATACCATGCTGGCCAACGGCAGCGACAGCTGGCGCTATGACAAGGTCCGGCTCGAGGTCACCCGTGTGGCGGCAGCCGGCACCAATGAAATCGGCGCGTCCGCTGTGGCGGATTACAGCGTTAAGCAGCGCCTGCCCGGCATCAGCGCGCCGAGCTCCATCACCCGCGTCAACGGCGAGACCGACAACGCGGATGCCCTGCTCTACACGGTCAGCTGGTCGCCGTCCGACGACGCGCGCATTGGCCACTATGACCTGTGCGTCGTCGATGCCGATGACAAAACTGTGCTGACGCTGCCCACCACGGACAACGTCGGCAGCCTGACGCTGGATCTGGAGCAGTATCAGGGCAAGGCATTGCGCTTCCGCGTCATTGCCCGCCGCAAGGACGATAGCTGCTTTGACGGCCCGGACGGCGCGTTGAGCCAGCCCGAGACCATCGTCAGCCGCGCCGCTGCGCCCAAGGTTACGGCCAGCAGCTTTGCGCCCGCCAGCCCGAATCAGGAGACGTTCCTGAACGACCTCAAGCTCAACATGACGCTGGAGGAAGCCGCACAGGGCAATGTCTACTTTACCGGCTATATCTTCAGCAGTGTGGACAATTACAATACAATTGCCGATCTGGCCAAGGCTTGGCAGAATACCCTCACCGGGCAGGCCAAGTACGAGGCCCAGCAGGAGTTGACCAAAAAACTGGACGAGATGCTGAAAAGTCGCGACGCCGAGCTGGTCATCCCGAAGGACAGCCGCACGGTGGGCGGGAGCGCCAGCGCCAACGACACCAACGCCAGCTATACCTTTGTGCCCGACGGCAACGGCTTTACGCTGACGCCCGACCATGCAAAACAATACCTGCTGCCCGCGGTGCGCGTTATGCCCACCGACGGCAGGACAGCGTCGAACTGGTTCTACATCCTGCTGCAGGATGCCGCAAATGCGCAGCTGCCGGCCATCACGCTGGACGCCCCCGTGGACGCTGCCGAACCAGAACGCGCGCTTGGCAATGCCGTTTACACGCAGGAGGTCAACCTGTACAACGACCCCGAGTTTAAGAGCAATCGCGGTACGGCCCCGCTGGAACTGCGCCGCTTTACGGTGGAGTGGACCGCGGTGAACAAGTACACCCAGGCCGACGGCACGGTGCGCAACCTGACCGACAACTATACCTTTACCGTCACGCCGCTGGATAGTAAGACGAAACAGCCCTACAGCATTACGGTGACGACCTACGACAGGGACGAGACGGACGACGACGGCACCACGCATAAGCGCGGGGAAATCAAAACCGTCACCAAGACTATTGGTGATAAAAAAACCAACATCGACCCGACCAACGACGTAAATGAGGCTGGCGAAGTCACCCGCATCTGGTACGACCTGAGCGTTGAGCCTGTGACCGACGAGAACGGCAACGTGACAGACTGGAAATCGCAACCCTATGACGTCACCGGCACGGTGGAAAAGGACGGCGGTACGCTGTACTACAAGGCACAGACGGTTCCCATGCTGGAGCTGGTGCAGGAGGACGGTGCCGAGCCTGTTTACCGCATCACCCTGCCCGAGCTGCAGGAAAAGGTGCAGGACGATTCGCTCGCTCTGCAAAAGTTCACCGCAAGTGTGACGCTGCAGACGCTGGCGCACTCGATTGGCGACGATAAGACCGTTGCGTCCGATTCGGTCAAGGTCACCGTCAACGGGACGAACACCGCCGATGCGACGGAGGATGCCCAGAGTATGGACTCCGCGGAGAGCGTCGCGCCTGCCGAGACTGCAGAAAGCACGGCGGCGGAAAGCGCCCCCGCAAGTGTGCCCCCGGTCCTGATGCGGGCCCGTGCGGCACTGCCCATGGCGACCCCGGAGACCGCCGCTGCCCCGGATGAGACGGACGCGGCGGAAACCGCGCCCCCGAAACGGACGGAAACAAGCGACGAGTCGTAATTTTATTTCAGGAAAGAAGGTGGCATTATGCACCGCAGGGCACGCAGCATTCTGCGCGGGGAGCAGGGACTTTCGATGATACTGGTCCTCTGCATCGGCGCGCTGTTTGTGGCGCTGTCGGCAGCGCTGGTCTATGCGGCCTCCGTGCTGACGGCCAATGCCAACCGCCAGCTGCTGGAACAGGAAGCCTACCAGCTGGCAACCAGCTTTTCCGACGTGCTGGAAGGGGAGCTGAACAATAAGGACAGCAGCTTTGCCAAGTTCGTCAATGAGCAGTTCATGTTCTCCCAAAGCTACGGCAAGGACATCTATGACTTGGAATCCCAGCCCAAGGAGTTCGCCTGGAAACCGAACGGCAGCCAGCCTGATGGCGGGGCCGAGGCCATCACGGTAACACTGCGCCGCCGCCCGGGAGACGGTGCCGACAAGCTGAACCAGACGGCGAACAGTACCAATGCCACAGACCTGCGCAACCTGCTCGACACACTGGAGGGCGAAAACCGCAAGGGCATGGAGATCGTCGATTTACAGCTGGATATTACAGTGACAGTCACGAAAAACGGCGAGAGCTTTGCCTTCACGCGGACCTATGACCGCACAGTGAAGTACGACAGCGACGGCAGCCAGGCAAAAAGCAAAAAATTACCAAAGGTGTACTACACAATAAACGACGGTCCAACAAAGTATTACCGCATTAAAGCCCTGACGTTCTACGCCCCCGGCAGTCCTGACATGACCATTACTGACGAAAACATTGGCAGCTACCGCCTGACGTTCCACTGCGACACCAGCCAGCAGCCCGATTCCATCACCTACACCCGCGGTGCCAAACAGAGCACCGGCACAACACAGGAGTGACCCGCTATGAAACACATTTTCAAAAATCGGCAAGGGGAAACGATTGTGGAAGTGCTTGTGTCGTTCCTGCTGCTGATGATTTTTACGTCGATGTTTGTCGTTTCGCTGCGGTACGCCCGCGCCATGTCCCAAAAGGCCGAGTCTCTGCGGGAGACAGCCTATGCCTTCTGCGCCGGGCTGTACCCGGCCAATAACGCGGCCCCCAGCTGGGCGAAGGAGCGGGATGGGCTGAAGTTCTCCTTTGGCGATTACGGTGAATTTACGGTGGAAGGCGTCGAGCTGGACAGCGTGGAGACAAGCGCAAAAGTTACGGAAAACGGCCAAGAAACGACGGAACAGCACAAGTTTTACCGCTACAGCAAGAGCACGGCAGAAGGGACGACCAACCCATGAAGCAGCGTTTCAAAAACCAGAACGGCACAACGCTGGTGGAGCTGATCGTCTGCATGGTGCTGCTGGCGATCTTTACGCTGGCGGCGGTCACGCTGATACAGCCCAGCGCACAGGCGTACATGGACATCCAGCAGCAGACCCGCGCCCAGAACCTGGCCGATGCGCTCATTGAGACGATCCGCGGCGAGGTGCTCGAGGCGAACGGCTATATCCGCTTCACCGACGGCGCAACGGACCTTAATGATTTGGATAGCGTTTTTGCGTCCAAGGGTGACGACTACAGCGAGGGCACGGCATTGGAATTCAGCGTCTACCCCAACCACATTGAACTGATCGACAAGGACTGTGTGCCGATGCTGACAAAGACAGACGGCACAGCGCTGTTGACAGCGGAACAGGCCAATGCGCTGAACGGCTACCTGCACATGCGCTTTTACCGCGATGAACTGAATGACGCCGGGCACTACGGCAACCCGCAGCACACAAAAAAGGACAAGGCCGAGGACGGTACTGAGACGGTCACACTGCCCTACGTTGCCTACGGCTACACAACGGCCTATCCCCGGGATGCCTATATGGGGCTGTTCATCAGCGATCTGCATTTCTACGCCCGCAGCTGGACGCAGGACGGCGACGAAACCAAGACCCCGCGCATTACGGCTATGACGGTGGTGCTGACTGTGGCCAAGCGGGACGCCAACAACAAGATCGTGCCGCTGTGCACCCAAAAAGCCATTGTGCAGTTGCCCGGTGAGCCGGTCATCCTGTATAAACCCGGCACCTGGGACGGCAAGGCATCGTCGGAGTCGTGAGCGGTGCCCTCCGGGACGATTTTTGAAAAGTTTATTACAATCCCGGCGGATGTACTGGACAAATTCAAATGGACTCGTTATACTTTAAAACATGAATACCTGTGTGCCGGACAAAATGCAGGAACGTCATGGACATCAGAGCAGAGAGGATGACTAGGATGGCAACAATTGAAATCAAAATGCTGGGCGGCTTTGAGATCCGTGTGAACGGCAAGCCCGTGCTGGCACAGCTGGCGCAGTCCCGCAAGGCAACGGCGCTGGTGCAGTATCTCGTTTTGCGGCGCGGGGAGCGCGTCTCCCACAAGGTACTGACCGATACCCTGTGGGCAGGGGAGCGGTCCACCAACCCGGACATGGCCCTGCGCGCCATCTTGCATCGCTTCCGCCTTATGATCGACGCGGAGGGTCTGGATGAGATGAAGGGCTGCATCGTGACCAGCCGCGGCTACTACCAGTGGAACCCCCATCTGGACTGCAGCGTGGATGTGTTTGAGGTCAACGACCTGTCGGAGCTGGCCCGCAAGGAGAGCGACGCCGAGAAGCGCAGCCGCATTTATGAACAGATCGTCAACCTGTATGACGGGCGGCTGCTGCCGCAGTCTGCGTCCGAGCCGTGGGTCGAAAGCGTCAGCGTGCGTCTGCACGGGCAGTACCGCACAGCCATTTTAAACCTGCTGGAGCTCTGCAAAAAATGGGGCGAGAGCACCCGCATCGTTACGCTGTGTACCCGTGCGCTGGAGCTGGACCCCTACGAGGAGCGCCTTTATCTGGAAAAGATCGTCGCGCTGGAGACGCTGGGCCGCCACGAGGAGGCGGAGGATCTGGCACGCCGCGGCAGCGCCATGGGCTGCCTGCATCATGCCATTGAGCCGGGCCGCGCAGGCTCTGCCTACCGCCAGATGCGCCAGGCAGACCGCAATATGGAGAGTGAGGTCTCCAAGCTGATCTCTGCCCTGCCGGATACCGACAACACGGGGGCCTGTATCTGCGACTTTGAGACGTTCAAGGAAATTTACCGCGTACAGCGCGGCGTGCAGGTCCGCTACGGTCTGCAGGTATTCCTGGCGATCCTGACCGTGGCTCCCAGCCAGAACACCGATGCTGCCGAGACCGCTCTGATGGTGGAGCAGCTGGGCGATCTGATCCGCACGAATCTGCGCCAGTGCGATGTGGGCGCCCGCTACACCGATATGCAGTATGTTGTTATGCTGAGCGGCAGCACCGCCGAGAGCGGCACCAGCCCGCTGGAGCGCATCAAGGCCGCATTCTACCGCATCCCTGCCCATGGCCGCTACCTGTTGAGCTATAGCCTCTATGTTCCCGAGGCCAAGGCCGACAACGGGCGCGCCCGCCGCCGCAAAAAGACGGCGAAGAAGGAAAAATAAGTGAGCCGTTAAGCCGTACAGTGAAAGCTGTGCGGCTTTTTTTGCTGCACGGACCGGCAAAGAAACGATTGGTAGGGGCGGGCATTGCCCGCCCGTGCCCGTTTGCCCTGTGATATATTTTCCCGAAAAGACGATGCTGCGCCAAGTTGGCGGGCGAGCAATGCTCGCCCCCTACACTCGCTGTATGTCGAGGAACAATTTTTTACACTTTCCACAATCTTTTGCCTAAAAATTTTTACAAAAAATCCGAAAAAACTGTTTAAATTTCCACAACAATGTGGTAAAGTAGTATCAAACAGGCGGGAGTGTTCAAAAATCACTGCGCCGCAATGAAATTCTACGCCGCAGGGCTGCCGGAAGCAGCCCCGGCGCGAAAAGAGGTTTGACGATCCATGGGCTACGCAAGCAAAGACATCCGCAACATTCTGGTGGCCGGCCACGCCGGCTGCGGCAAAACGACGCTGACCGAGGCACTGCTGTACATGAGCGGCGCTTCCGAGCGTATGGGCCGTGTCGAGGACGGCACCACCGCCAGCGACTTTGACCCCGAGGAGATCCGCCGCAAGGCATCGCTCAACTCGAGCGTTGTCCCCGTCGAGTACGAGGGCATCAAGTACAACCTGATCGACGCACCGGGTCTGTTTGATTTTGAGACCGGCGCTGCCGAGGGCATCATGGCCGCCGAGAGCGTGCTGATCTGTGTGTCCGGGCGTTCCGGCGTGACCGTCGGTGCCGAGAAGGCGTACCAGCTGGCGCTGAAAAACAACAAGGCGCGGATGATCTTTGTCACCAAGGCTGATTTGGAAAACGCCGACTACTTTAAGATCCTGGAGCAGATGAAAATTAAATTCGGCCCCAGTGTCTGCCCCTGCGTCGTGCCCGTCCGTCTGGACGACGGCACCGTCGCCTACATCAACCTGTTCAGCCAGAAGGCCTTCAAATACGAAGGCGGCAAGCAGGTCCAGATCGACCTGCCCGACATCGGCCACCGCTTTGAGGGCCTGATCCAGGCCATGAGCGAGGCCATCGCCGAGACCGACGAGGCTTTGATGGAAAAGTTCTTCGAGGGTGAGGCTTTCACCACAGAGGAGATCGTCCAGGGCATGGCCTCCGGCGTGCGCAGCGGCCAGATCACGCCCGTGTTCTGCGGCTCTGCCGTCAACGCGCAGGCGCTGGATATGCTGCTCTACAACATGAACGTGCTGCTGCCCGGCGCGGACACCGCGTCCGCCGTGGGCGAGTCTGGCGGCGAGCCGGTGGAGATCACCGCCGACCCCGCCGCCCCGCTGTGCGCCTACGTCTTTAAGACTGTGGCCGACCCGTTTGTCGGCAAGCTGAGCTTCATTAAGGTGCTGTCCGGCAGGCTGACCGCGACGAGCAACGCCGTCAACGCCCGCACCGGCCAGCCGGAGCGCCTGGGCAAGACGCTGACCGTCTGCGGCAAAAAGCAGACCGACACGCCCGAAATCGCCGCCGGTGACATCGGCGCAGTTGCCAAGCTGGCCACCGCCAAGACCGGCGATACCCTGTGTGACCCCGCCCGCGTCGTGGCGCTGCCCGCACCTGTGTACCCCATCAGCAGCTACCGTATGGCCGTCAAGGTCGCCAAGAAGGGTGACGAGGGTAAGGTCGGCAGCGCGCTGGCCCGCCTGATCGAGGAGGACCCCGCCATCCGGTTCGTGGTCGACCCCGAGACGAAGCAGCAGATCATCAGCGGTCTGGGCACCCAGCATCTGGAGGTCGCGCTGGCCAAGCTGAAGAATAAGTTCGGCGTCGAGATCACGCTCGAGAATCCGCGCGTGCCGTACCGTGAGTCCATCCGCAAGAGCTGCAAGGCGCAGGGCCGCCACAAGAAGCAGACCGGCGGCCACGGCCAGTTCGGCGACGTCTGGATCCAGTTCGAGCCCATCGAGGGCGAGGGCATCGAGTTTGCCGAGAACGTGTTCGGCGGCAGCGTGCCGAAGAACTTCTTCCCGGCAGTCGAGAAGGGCGTCCGTCAGGCCGCCGAGCACGGCGTGCTGGCCGGTTACCCGATGGTCGGCATGAAGGCCACGCTGCTGGACGGCAGCTACCACCCTGTTGATTCCAGCGAAATGGCGTTCATTATGGCCGCCAAACTCGCGTATAAGGCCGCCATCCCCGAGGCCGGCCCCGTCCTGCTTGAGCCCATCGGCGCATTGAAAGCCCACGTCCCCGCTGACAACACCGGCGATATTATGGGCGAGGTCACGAAGCGCCGCGGCCGCGTGCTGGGCATGAACCCCGATGACGACGGCCTGCAGGTCGTCGAGGCCGAGGTCCCCGTGGCCGAGATGCAGGACTTCACCACCTTCCTGCGCCAGCTGACCCAGTGCCGCGGCTACTTCACCTTCGAGTTTGTCCGGTATGAGACCTTGCCGCAGATGCTCGAGAACAAGGTCATCGAGCAGGCAAAGGCATTGGGCAACTTTGCGGATGAGGATTAAACGAGAGATGTTCTTTCTTTGCAAAGAAAGAACCAAAGAAATTCTGAACAAGTAAAATAAAAGCACCTGCTGACCGGTATGCGTGTGACCGGTTAGCAGGTGCTTTTTGGCTGAGATATTGAAAGCTTCTTTGCTTACTTTCTTCTCGAAGAAAGTAAGAGAAAAGGGAGTCTGCGGAAACTGCCCGGCCCCTACAGCGCAGCAAAATGAAAGGCAAGGCCCCCATTACGTGATCTTCAACGCCCGCTGCACGCGGTACACAATGTACTTGAACAGCCCGGCGATCAGACTGAACTCCACCCAGACATAATTGGGCAGGTTCCGCCATTTGAATTTCGGTTTGTTTATCTTCGGCAGCGCCGCCCACGCCTCGCGGAAGCCCTTCGCGTAATCCCCGCCGAAGCCGCGCAGCCGGAACATAAGCACTTTGAGCAGATACCCCAGCAGCATCGGGATAAAATTCAAAACCAACATCAAAATCGGCTGGTTTTTGTAGGGCAGCAGAATGCTGTTGCGCCCGCTCTGGATGCTCTTAAACGGGTTGTAGCGCACCGCGCCGGTGGTCGCGCCGCAGATGTGGCGGCAGCGGGCCGTGGGGCAGTAGACGTTCCTGTAGCCGAAATTGTTCGCACGCCAGCTCAAATCGACGTCCTCGTAATAGGCGAAGAACAGCTCGTCAAACACGCCGATCTCGTCCAGAATCGACTTGCGGTAGAGCGCCGCGCCGCCGCACGCGCTGAACACACGGCAGGGCTTTGTATAGCGGCTGGCCTTTAAGCCGTCGCCGCGCTTGCAGGCAAAGCCCAGTATCGTCACGTAGTCGCCCGCGTCGTCGGCCAGCTCCGGCTCATAGTAGCGCAGCATCAGGCTGCTGACCGCAAAAATTTTCGGGTCGGCGTCGGCGGTTTTGATCAGCTCCGCCAGCCAATCCGGCTCCGCAAAGGCGTCGTTGTTGAACAGCGCCATGTATTCGCCTTTGGCAATCGCAATGCCCTGGTTCACCGCATGGGAAAAGCCGGTGTTCCCGGCGTTTTCAATTAAAGTGTAGCGGTCCCGTCCGCAGTAGCTGCGGGCGATGTCCAGGCTCTCGTCGGTGGAGCCGTTGTCAATGACGATCAGCTCAAAATCCTGCTCGGTCTGCGCCCAGACGGACTCGATGGAATCCCGCAGCCAGCCCGCGCCGTTCAGGTTCGGGATGATGACAGATGCTTTCATGGCGCCTCCTCAACGGTAATAGTAGTAGGCCAGCTGGCTGTGCAGCGCGGCGGTAAACACCATCGCGGCCACAGCCACAAACAGGATGACCAGCCCCGTCACGACCAGCGCACGGATCAGGTACGCCCGGGCCAGCCGCCTGCGGGCAGGGTCCTGCGTGCCGCCAAAGCTCCACACCACCGCCAGCACGAACCCGGCGATGGGGATGGCGAACAGCAGCATGGCCGCCGTCGTCGCGCCCTGGCTCATGGCGTCGATGCGGTCCTCCTCCAGGTCCTGCTCGTACAGCGGCTCGCCGGTCTCAACGGTACCCTCCGGGGACTGACGCATGGACTCCAACAGAGCCTCGCCCATCGGGATATGCGGCAGCGGTGCGCCGCACTTGGGGCACCGCTCGTCGTACGGGGCAGTCAGCAGACCGCAGTTTTTGCAAAAATGTGCCATAAAAACCTCGCTTATTCGTCGAATGCCAGACCGCGGTCCAGCTGGGTGTTCAGGATGATCTGGGTATTGGTGGAGCCCATCTTCTGCATCTTGGTCAGCAGGTGCTCCAGCGCGTCAATGTCGGTGCAGCTTACCTTAATTATAAAGTTGTAGCTGCCTGTCACGCGGAAGCACTGCAAGACCTGCGGCTCCTGCTCGATCATGGTCAGAAAGCTCGCGCGGGTCGCTGCGTCCACCAGCACCGAAATCAGCGCCTCGACCCGGGCGGGCGCGTCGGGGTGGCGCAGCACGACAGTGTACCCGCCGATGACGCCCTCCTGCTCCAGGCGGTGGATGCGGCTGGATACGGCGGGACTGGTCAGGCTGACCCGCTGGGCAATGTCCTTAACGGGCATACGCGCATTTTCCGCCAGCAGTTGTAGGATTTTGTGGTCCAAATCGTCCATGGATTGACTCCTTGTCGTTGTTTTGTGTAATGCGCACAAAAAAATAAAGTGAAGTATACAATCACTGTTATCTTTAACAAAATTGGAAAAGTATGCTTTTTTGTGCGCTTGCTAAATAAAATTAAGTAGGAATGACTTTATTATAATCTTTTGAAAACCAAAATGCAAGTCTGACATTTGACATTTTAAGAAAACTTGCTATAATAATATTTGTAATCAATCAAGACATTCACTGACCTTTATATACTTTCCCACCCCTCTATGCACAGAGCCCCGCAGGTATCCCCTGCGGGGTTTTGTGTTTGTGTTGGCAGGACACAACGCGGGAAAGTGTGCAAGAATTGGGGGCTTTTTGCCTTCCCCCGCGGGGGAAGGTGGTCCGCAGGGCCGGATGAGGGGCGTGTGCACGGCAGTAGCCTGTAAACGGGCAGCATCTGCAAGGTTGACCCTCATCAGTCAGTGGTCGGGGCCACTGACAGCTTCCCCCTCCGGGGGGAAGCCATGCGCGCGAAAGGCTGCATTTTTACATTTTAAACCCTGCCCCGTTTGACGGCGCCCGGACTGCCGTGGTATAATATAATTTCCGACACATAACGTGCATTTTTAACGGAGGAATCAATATGCTCATCCCTGTGCTGCTTTTTATTGTCGGTCTGTTGTTCCTGATCAAGGGCGGCGACTGGTTTGTTGACGGCGCGTCCGCACTGGCCCGCCGCTTCCACCTGCCGGAGCTGCTCATCGGCGCGACGGTGGTCTCCATCGGCACGACGCTGCCGGAGGTCATGGTCTCCACGATGTCCGCGCTGTCCGGCCATGGCGAGATCGCCTACGGCAACGCCATCGGCTCGGTCATCTGCAACGCGGCACTGATCGCGGCCATCACGATTGCGGTGCGCCCCGGCAGGGTAGACCCCAAAACGCTGAAAACCCCCGTCGCCTTCTTCTTCGCGGCGGCGGCCATCTACTGCATTGCGGCCTATGTTTTCGGCAGATTCACCCGCGTCATGGGCATCATCATGCTGGCAACATTTGTGGCGTACATGGCCGTCAACGTGCTGCAGATGAAAAACACCCCTGCCGGTGAGCAAGAGGCGTCCGAGGAGGAGGAAATGCCCCTCGCCAAGACGCTGATTCTGCTTGTGCTGGGCGCGGTGCTGATCGCCGCGGGCGCAAACCTGCTCGTGGACAACGGCACCCTGATCGCGCAGGCCCTCGGCGTGCCCGAGAGCGTCATCGCCTTGACGTTTGTCGCGCTCGGCACCTCGCTGCCCGAGCTGGTCACGGCCATCACCTCGCTGGTCAAGGGCCACAGCGACCTGTCGCTGGGCAACGTCGTCGGTGCGAATGTCTTTAACCTTGTGCTGGTCAGCGGCATGTCGATCACGCTGGCACCCTTCACCATCCCGCAGAGCGCCACGCTGTTTGGCATCAATTCCAGCCTTGTGCTGGATCTGCCGGTCATGCTGGCCGTCATGCTGATCCTGACGGTCCCCGCCCTCGTCAAGGGCAAGCTGAACCGCGCCCAGGGCATCCTGCTCCTGGCGATCTACGCCGCCTTCTGCGCGGTGCAGTTTGCGCTGTAAAGAAAAAGGCGTCATTGCCCATGTGGACGTCCCCGCCGACGTGCGCCGCGCCTTTGCACAGCGCCAAACCGTCTACGGCAAGGAGACCCGCGCCGTCAACCCGGCGTTCGCCACCCAAAAGACAGAATAGAATTTCCATGCCCGGCATACACTTCCGCGAGGTGGTGTGTATGCTGGGCATTTTTGGTTTGTTTTTGCAGGCGGCGGCAGGGCATATTCTGTATCTGGCGCTGCATCTCGAAAGCGGGTCCTTCCCGCGTCCGCTCCCGCCGGACAGGGAGCGCGCGGCCTTTGCCGATCTGCAAAAGGGCGGGGCAGCCGCCGCACAGGCGCGGGATACGCTGATCCGCCACAATCTGCGGCTCGTCGCGCATATCTGCAAAAAATACTATGCCGGGAACAGCGCACAGGACGACATGATCTCCATCGGCACGATTGGGCTTATCAAGGCGGTGGATACCTTCGACCCCGCCAAGGGCAAGCGCTTTGCCAGCTATGCGAGCAGATGTATTGAGAATGAACTCCGCATGGATCTGCGGCGGGGGCGGCGGACGGGAGTGACGCTGTCGCTGCAGGAGCCGCTCGAGGCGGACGGGCAGCTGACGCTGGCGGACACCCTGCCCGATGAAGCCGACATGGAGGCCGGCTGCGAGAGCCGCGCCGACGCCGCCCGGCTGCGTGCGCTGGTGGACGCTCTGCCTGCCCGGGAACGCGCTATTATGCGGCAGCGGTATGGATTTGACGGTGCGCCCAAGACCCAGCAGCAGACGGCGCAGGCGCTGCACATCAGCCGCAGTTATGTTTCGCGGCTGGAAAAGCGCGCGCTCGAGTACCTGCGCGGCCGGTGGCCGGCGGAATGACAGGAATGGCGCAAAGAGGATGTAATCAACTAAAAAATGACGGGGGGGGGGGGTACACGAAATACCATTTGCGGCAAAAGTGTGGCATGATGCGGCAGAACGCGCCACATATATGCCACACTTTTGTAAACTGTCGAATCTATGACATAAATCGGGAAATGCACGAAGCTGCCCGCTAAATGTGTCAGATTTGTAAATCTGTTATAAAATAACACGAAAAACTTGAAAAAATTTTCGGAAACTCATTGACATTTCGCTGACAAGCGGATACTATAGAAGTGTAGACAATTTTTAAAGCGAGGTATACCAACGTGCATCTGACAAAAAGCGAACAACAGATCATGGAAATTTTTTGGCAGGCGGATCACGCGATGGCACAGACGGAAGTCGTGAAAACCTGTGTTGACCGTAAATGGAAGGAGCGCTCGATTTTCTCGATGCTGAACAGCCTGATGGAGAAGGGTGTTCTGCGGGAGGTTGGCTTCGTGCGCAGCGGTAAGACCTATGCCCGCACGTTTGAGCCTGCCATGTCCCACGCTGAGTACCTGGCCTCGGTCATTGCAGAGCAGCTGCCCGCGAAGCAGCTGCCCGAGCTGATCGCGGCCCTGATGCAGAAGGTGGAAACGACCCCTGCCATCCAGAAGGAAATGCGTGCCGCTCTGCGTGAAAACGCACAGTAATCAATGATTTGTTCAAAAAAGCACCGCCGACCCGTGACCCGGATCGGCGGTGTTCTTTATTAGGAAGGATGGCTCTGCCGGGGCGAACTTTTCGTTCGCCCGCTGGCCGTATGCGGTAGGGGCAAGGAGCCCGGGCGGATATGGAATCCGCCCCTACGCTGTAGGGGACGATGCCTGCATCGGTTCGGAGGGTCTACGGCTGCCGCGTGTGCCCGGCGGGCAAACACAGCGCACCCTCCAGCCGCCTTATAAAGCGGGCAAATTACCCCAGGATGCCGCTGTTTTTGATCGCCTGTACGGCCTCGCCGATCTTCTCGACGGGCATCGTCAGGGCAAAACGGACGTAGCCCTCGCCGCTCGGGCCAAAGCTCGAGCCGGGGGTGCAGATGACGCCGGCCTTGTCGATCAGGGCCAGGCAGAATTCCATGCTCGTCTTGTACCCGGCGGGCACCGGGGCCCAAACAAACATGCTGCCGTGGCTGTCGGGCACATTCCAGCCGATGCCGCGCAGACCGCCGCACAGGGCGTCGCGGCGGCGCTGGTACTCGCCGCACTGGCGCTGCACGCCGTCCAGCGGGCCGGTCAGGGCAGCGATGGCGACCTTCTGAATGGGCAGGAACATACCGAAATCGATCTGGGTGCGCAGCTTTTTGCAGGCGGCGATGACATCGCGCCGCCCCACCAAAAAGCTGATGCGCGCGCCCGTGACGTTGAAGCTCTTGCTCAAAGAGAAGAACTCCACCGCGCATTCCCCGGCACCCGGCGTGTTGAAGATGCTGCCGCCGTGGGCACCGTCAAAGATAATATCGCTGTAGGCGTTGTCATGTACCAGCAGAATGTCGTACTTACGGCAAAAATCGACGATTTCGGCGTAGAGCTCCGGCGTGCCGATGCTGCCCACGGGGTTGGCGGGCAGGCTGACCAGCATGAGCTTGGCCCTGCGGGCCACGTCCTCCGGGATGGAGGTGACGTCGGGCAGGAAGTGGTTCTCCTTCGTCAGCTTGTAGTACCACGGCTCGGCACCGCCCAGCTTGGAGCCGGTCATAAAGACGGGGTAGCAGGGGTCGGGCAGCAGCACCAGATCGCCGTCGTTGCAGAGCGCCAGGCCCAGATGGCCGATACCGTCCTGGCTGCCGGAGAAGCTCATGACCTCGTCGGGGGTGATGGTGTCCACGTTAAAGCGGCGCTTGTAGTAGCCGCAGACAGCCTCCAGCATCTCGGGCAGGTCGCGCAGGCTGTACTTCCAGTTTTCGTTGTCCTGCGCGGCGTCGATGAGCGCCTGCTTCAGGTAGTCCGCCGGTGCAAAATCCGGCGTGCCGACGCTTAAATTGTAAAGATGACGGCCCTCGGCCTCCAACGCGACCTTTTTGTCGTTGAGCGCCGCGAAAATCTCCGGCCCGAACAGGTCCAGACGACGAGAAAACTCCATATCCCAAAACCTCGCTTATTGATGTAGCTTTATACAAAAAACGCACATTTTCTTGTATAAACATCCTCATTATACGCCGCCGCGCCAGCGCTTGCAAGGGGATTATAAAAGAGGTATAATAAAAATTAAATTGAAATACGGTAGGGGCCGCATATATGCGGCCCGCAGCTGTATGGCGGGCGAACGCCTGCGGGAAGGCCGCGGGCCGGGCATGCCCGGCCCCTACCGGTGCATTACGATCAGGAGCATTATCACTATGGACAAACGCAATAAAACCGCTCTGGCTTATCTGCTTGTCGGTGTGGCGGCGGCGGGGCGCGCCCTGCTGGCCGTGCCGGAAAATGCCGCCATACAGGAGGTCTCGCTCACCGTGCTGGCCCTTGTGGGCTATCTGCTGCTGGCCTCCAAAACCAGGCTGCCTACCGTGTTCGGCGCGGCGGGGCTTGTGCTGGAGCTGATCCTCTGCGGCAGCCAGAC
>ERZ773143.781-NODE-781-length-33110-cov-3.802329_pt1 | contig 33110 bp, 26 predicted proteins | sample MGYA00580852_ERZ773143 | MGnify/ENA primary metagenome ERZ773143 (study PRJEB29015, sample SAMEA2737853) | human gut metagenome | biome: human gut; feature: human-associated habitat; material: faeces | place: China | collected 2012 ... | reverse complement strand
TACGACAGGATAAGTTTTCATACGGTTTGTTTCATTTAAGGGGATGCACATAAAACCGTATTGAAAAAGATAGAACTATGAACAATTCCTGCGCCGGCATTATCCGTATCAGGTTCATAGGGTATAATCTCAGCCGCTTTTAGGCACCCCTTTGTTTGCAAACAAAGGTATGGATTATTTTCTTACAGCTGATATTTCTTAATATAAATTAATGAAGATATGCTTATTCGAATAAGACGATAGAGGCGTGTTTTAAGGGGGGGGGGACGTGTTTTGTTTTTGAAGAAAGATTCTTTTTCACCGAAAAGCTGGTTTCTGTTGATCGAACCAAGTTGCTTTCGGGTCGTATTGGACGAAAAAGAGCGCCTCCGGTCTGAGGTGGATTTTCATATTAGGCATATTTCCTGTATATTTGCCTACATATAATAAATATTAGCGTAAAGATTCATGATGAGTATTTTGTTTTTACTTGTGGGTTTGGGCTTAATTCTGTCTGGTGCTAATTTTTTGACTGATGGAGCGGCTGCATTGGCCAAAAGGTTTAACATATCGTCGTTGGTAATAGGTCTAACTATCGTGGCCTTTGGAACTTCGGCTCCCGAGTTGACAGTTAGTATCGTATCGGCTATTAATGGGAGTGCCGAACTTTCTATCGGGAATGTTGTGGGCAGTAACATTTTTAATATTTTGATGATCGTGGGTGTGACAGCAGTTGTTGCTCCTATAACAATAACCAAAGGAACATTGACAAAAGAAATACCGCTCGCCATTCTCTCGTGTGTGGTTGTCTTAATTTGTGCTAACGATGTGTTTTTGGAAACCGGTACGGAGAATATCCTGAATAGGGCGGACGGTTTGCTTATGCTTTGCTTTTTTGCCATATTTCTCGGGTATACATTTGCTATCGCACACGATAATACAGAAGAAGAACAAGCTGAAATTAGACCGTTATCTACATGGCGTTGTTTATTGTATATCGTTGGAGGGCTTGTCGCTTTGATTTTCGGTGGTCGGCTTTTTGTCAATGGGTCGAGCGAGATAGCCCGGTCGTTGGGAGTAGGAGAGTCTGTTATAGGATTGACTCTTGTTGCTATGGGGACTTCTCTTCCTGAATTGGCCACTTCGGTGGTAGCTGCTTTGAAAAAAAATCCTGAGATTGCTATTGGGAATGTGATCGGATCCAACCTGTTCAATGTCTTTTTTGTATTGGGCATGAGCGCTACTATTACCCCATTACCTTTGGGTGGAATAACGAATGTCGATCTATTTTATTTATTAGCGGTTTCTTTGTTGCTGTTCTTTGCTGGGAGATATTATAAGGTACGTACGATTACTCGGGTGGAAGGTGTATTTATGATTTTTGCTTATGTAGTTTACACAGGATACTTGATATATATGCTGTAAATACTATATTAAGTTGCATTCGGTAATATTCAAAAATGAAAGAGCGGCTGTGTTGTATAAACTGTTGTCCGGTGGTTTCTGAACTATACATAAATGTCAGTTTTTTATGTGATTATTAAGTGTTTTTAATTTCTGTTTTTTTTACTGGTTTGTTTAATATTTAATAAATAATTTGTAAACTGCTCAATACTATATATTTATCTGGATTTTTGTAGAATGGAAGTATTTTTTGTAAGATTTTATTGTGTTTTTTAAGAAATGTAGCTACCTTTGCAAAACTCTGTGAAGTCAGAGTTAGTATAATATACAGATATGTTTAAGTTATTCTGTTGTTATTTACCCTGTTCTTCACAGAAAAGTAAATGTAGTTCTTCTGAAATTGATAGTTTATAGTAATCTATCTCTTGTATGAAGCGTTATATTTATTTACCCTTCCAATAATGATTATCCACTGAGATAGGGATGGGTTAAAGAGGGGTTATAAGTGATTCTTAGAGCCGGGAAAAGTTTTCTTTTCGGTGTCCCCCAGTAGTATAGAGGCGTATATTTAAGGAATGCATAAAAAATAAAGTAATTTCTTTCGCCTGAGATTTTGGGTTAACAGATAGGAGTGATTTCTTTCATAGTGGGGGCGTTAGTGGATAAAGATATTTTTGCATAGAATTGGGTCAATATGTTGAAAAAATTGGGTTTATTAGTATTGAAAATGATGAATTAAATCTAATATTTTATGGGTTATATTTCGATTTTATTGTTGTCATTTTTTATTAGTTTGGGATTTTCTATTTTTATTATTCCAAGAATTTTATTGATATCGTTTAAAAAGCATTTATTCGATATGCCAGATGAACGAAAAGTGCACAAGGGTATAATACCTCGTCTGGGAGGTGTTTCGTTTTTCCCTGCCGTTATTTTTACTCTTTCTTTGATGATAGGGCTGAATAGAATTTACGGGGAGGAATTGTTTCCCTCTATTATCGGAGTGAGTGATACGTCCGTTCTATCTTTTGGGTTGAGTAGTTTATTGCTGTTGTATTTGACAGGTATTACCGATGACTTGATCGGAGTTCGCTATCGTCAGAAATTTATTGTTCAAATATTCTGTGCCATTTTGTTGGTGTCTTCGGGATTATGGATCAATAATCTTTATGGAATCTTCGGAATTTACGAATTACCTCCGGTAGTGGGACTCCCGTTTACTGTATTTACTATTGTTTTTATTACTAACGCTATAAATCTGATAGACGGAATAGATGGACTGGCTTCTGGATTGAGCGGAATAGCATTGTTATTTTTTACTATATTGTTTATTTATCAGAGAGAATGGCTGTATGCGGCTCTCGCTATCGTAACTTTGGGAACAATTATCCCGTTTTTCTATTATAATGTTTTCGGAAATCCAAACCGAGGTAGAAAAATTTTTATGGGTGACACCGGATCGTTGACCATTGGTTTCGTATTGAGTATATTGGCAATTCGGCTTAGCATGTATGATAATTCGGTTTTTTATCATATACCCGATGTAATTGTGGTAGCCTTTTCGTTGTTGATCACTCCGGTATTCGATGTGGTTCGGGTTATTTTACACCGGGCTCGTTTCGGAAAGAATATTTTTAGGCCCGATAAGAACCATATCCATCATAAATTTTTAGCATTAGGATTTTCGCATCGAGCAGCTATGATTACGATATTGTTAATCTCTGCTGGTTTTGCAGCCATGAATTTGTTGTTATTGACTCATGTAAATATAAATTTATTATTGTTTTTAGACATTTTTATTTGGACCATTATGCAACTTTATCTTACTAAAAAGATTAATAAGAAAGTGGCCGGTTCAAAGGCTTGATATGTTAAATTGTTATTTTAGACAAATGAAATATATTTCGAAAATTCTCTTGGCTGTGATACTTGTAGGTTTGGTATCATGTGTGCCTTCTAAGAAAATGGTTTATTTGCAAGGAGCCGATGGCTTGGAGCAATCCCCTCAAACCATAGCACAAGACTATGAATTAAAGATTGTCCCGGACGACCAGTTACTCATAACAGTGAGTAGTAAAGATGGTGAGTTGCTGGAAATATTCAGCAATAGCCAGGTATTAGGTAGTACGGGGGCATCGACCACGATACAGGAAACTGTTGGTTTAAGGGTCGATAAGGACGGAAAAATAGAAGTTCCTATTTTGGGTGAGATGCAGGCCGGTGGATTATCGAGAAGGGAGTTGGCCGATGCCGTCGAGAACAAGCTCATCGAGGGGGAATATGTAAAAGATCCTGTGGTGAATGTACAGATAAAGGGATTTAAGGTTTCGGTAATGGGTGAAGTAAACAGTCCCGGTGTGCAAACTATATCGGGAGACCGCATTACGCTTCTCGAAGCCTTGACTATGGCAGGTGACTTGACTCCCTCGGGAAAACGGGATAATATATTGGTAATACGCGAGGACGGAGACCAACGAAAAACTTATACCGTAGATTTAACTTCGGGCGAAAAAGTATTGGAATCACCTTGTTATTATTTAAAGCAGAACGATGTAATCTATGTGCAGCCTAATAAATCGATAGGAGTGAAAGGTAGTTCGACCTTGTCGTTTATTTCTGCCGGTAGTAGTATTATATCTCTTGTAGCATCGGTGCTGTCTATTGTGTCTATGATTATTGTGTTAAAAGATAAGTAACATCTCTATATGGAGCTCATTCAAGAAACTAAGAACGATAAGAAAAATGAAGGAGGGGTAACCCTGCGGGATATTGTCGAGTTGGTATTCGATAATTGGTATTGGATTGTGCTATCGGTCGTTATATGTATGTCGGTCGCATGGTTTTATTTAGCTATGCAAACACCGTTATACAAGAGAAGCGCGGTAATGTTAGTGAAGAGCGAAAACAAATCGGGAAACGATATGTCGGCTGTTCTTGAATTAAATGGGGGCATATCGGGTAGCGGAGTCGAGAATGAAATCTATATTTTGCAGTCGCATCAATTAATGCGTGAAGTTGTCGGACGCTTACATTTGGACGTCACTTATCAGGTAAAAAATTGGTTGCATTATGATCAGTTGTATGCCGAGTCGCCTATCCGGGTGAATTTCTTAGATGCTTATACGGCTCCGGTTTCTATGGAAATTAAGCCCTTAAATGGGAATCGTTTTTTACTGAATCAACTCAAAATAGGTACGAAGAAAAGTGACAACGAAGGCCAAGAGTTTTTGTTCGGTGATACTATAATTTCCGCAGCCGGTCGATTTATTGTAGAGGATATTCCCGATAAAATATCGGCCTATTATAATGTACCGGTCGAAGTATCTCGTATAGACTTGAATACTGCGGCAAATATTTATCATTCGTTTATTTCGACCTCTTTGGCCGGAGAACGTACGACATTGGTACAAATAAACTGCGTAGACTCGAATATCTCGCGTGCCGAGGCTATATTGAACGCTTTGATCGATGTTTATCGGGAAACGATTATCGAAGATAAAAACCGCATTGCGACCAGTACGGCTAAATTTATTAATGAACGAGTCGAAATTATCAGTAAAGAGTTGGGTGACGTAGAGAATGAATTGACCGATTTCAAGCAAAAGAATCGCATTGTCAGTATAGATGCAGCGGCCACTCAATTTATGAGCGAAAGCAGTAAGATGAGAGACGAATTGGTGCAGCTGGAAACCGAGTATGCCATCGCACGGGCGGTAGAACGTTATTTGACCGATAATGAAAATGGGAAGCAGTTGATACCCAATGTATCGGGGGTGGGGGATAGTGGCTTGCAAAATCAGATAACGACCTATAACGAGATTCTGTTACAGAGAGAAAGATTAGCCGCTAATTCGGGTGAGAATAACCCTTTGGTAAAAGATTTAGACAATAATTTAGCCGCTGTAAGAGTCAATCTTACAGCCTCGATGGATAGTTATCTGTCTACACTGAAACTAAAATTGAGAAAGGCCCGGGAGGTCGAGTCGCAGACACTCGATCGTATCGAGTCGGTACCACAACAAGAGAAAAAGGCTTTGGGCATTATACGTCAGCAAAGTATTAAAGAGTCGTTGTATACATTCTTGTTGAATAAACGAGAAGAGAATGCTTTGCAGTTGGCCATTACCGAGGCCAATATACGGGTGATCGAGTCACCCTTCGGTTCGTCGGCGCCCGTCGCCCCGGCTCGCAGAATGTTATTGATGGGAGCCTTTATCGTGGGACTCATTATACCGTTGGCGATACAGCTTTTGCGATTATTGTGGAACACCGGTGTGAGGGGGCGTAAAGATATTGAGGATTATACGTCGATGCCTATATTGGGCGAAATCCCATTGATGAAAGACCGAGATGGAGAACATGCCATTGTCGTGGAAGAGAATAAGACCAGCAGTGTGGCCGAGTCTTTCAGGTTATTACGTTCCAATATGGATTTCGTCGCTCCTCAGGCACGGGTCGTTATGTTTACGTCTACTATGCCGGGAGAGGGAAAAAGTTTCGTTTCCCGCAATTTTGCCGTAACATTGGCTATGACCAATAAAAAAGTGGTTTTGCTCGATATGGATTTGAGAAAACGCACATTGAGTAAAACATTGGATCTGACTACGAAAAACGGTGTGTCGACTTGGCTTTCCGGGAAAAACAACAGTGTGTCCGAGCTCGTTCAGTCCAGTAACATTCATGCGATGTTCGATATCATCTCGGCCGGTATTGTACCTCCCAATCCTTCGGAATTGTTGATGAGCGATCGATTACCTGTTTTGGTGGAAGAGTTGAAGAAACAATACGATTATATTATATTGGATTGCGTGCCGGCATTAGTCGTAGCCGATTCTTCTATCATCGGTCGGGTAGCCGATCTTACGGTCTATGTAATCCGTAACGGAATGTTGGATCGCCGTTATTTGCCGGAATTGGAAAAACTCTACCGGGAGAATAAATTCAAGAACCTTACGGTTGTCATCAATGGTGTCGAAATGGAGAGCAAAAAGTATGGATACGGTTACGGCTATGGTTATGGATACGGTTACGGCTATGGAGTGGAACATGGAAGAAAGAAAAAACGTAATGTCATCTATAAAATTGCTCATAGAATAGGACGGATTTTTAGGGGGTAAATTCATCTGTCTTTTACCTCTTGCTTTGAATCCTGTTGGTACTTTAATGCTATTGCTTATTACCCATGATGAGATAGAGGGAAAACAATAGTTTAAGCGTGGATTTGTAAAATAGAATTGAAAATAAAACTGCTCCTGCGTCGATGTAAATCCAAGACAGTGGAGATGCTGGAAGAAACGATGGTTTCAGAGGAAAAGGGTTAAGTCTTTCTTCCGGTAATAATAAAAATAGAATATCTTTATATTATATGCCTCAACAAGAATCGCGGGTCAAAAAATCATTGTTGAATGCAAGGGTCAATCTCATATTCTATTTCCTGACTCTTATTCTCTCGTTCTTCTCCCGGAAGATATTTCTCGATACGCTGGGAGCTGATTTTGTGGGACTCACCGGCACGTTGCAAAATCTGCTCGGATTCCTTAATTTGGCAGAATTGGGGATAGGAAGCGCCATAGGTTATGTGCTTTATAAGCCCCTATTCGAGCACGATGAGGAAAAAATCAACGAGATTATCTCTGTGTTCGGTTATCTCTATCGTTGGATAGGTTTTATTATCTTGGGTGCAGGCATTGTACTGGCTTGCTTTCTTCCGTTGATATTTCCCAATACGGAGTTTGAGATGGGAGTTATCTTTTTTGCCTATTTCTCGTTTTTGGCCTCCTCGTTAATCGGTTATTTTGCCAACTACAAACAAACGCTTTTGGGAGCCGACCAAAAAAATTATGTGGTTACCGCCTATTTCCAAACAGCAAATATTATAAAGGTTCTCATTCAAATGGCTTCGGCCTACTACACAGGTAGTTATTACTTGTGGGTTATTATTGAATTAACTTTTGGAATTGTTTATTCGTTTATTCTCAATTGGAAAATCAATCAGGTTTACCCGTGGCTTCGCAGTGAAGTGCGTCAAGGCAAGCAACTATTCAAAAAATATCCCGAGGTGATGAAATACACCAAACAGTTGTTTGTGCATCAGATTGCTTCTTTTGTTCAATTTCAAACAACTCCTTTTTTAACATATGCTTTTGTTTCTTTGCAAATGGTTGCATACTATGGGAATTATACGATAATAGTTGAAAAGGTAAATTCTTTATTGGTGAATTTTTGGGGAAGCGTTAGTGCAAGTGTTGGAAATCTTATTTCGGAAGGAAATAGAAATAAAAATGTAGGTGTTTTTTGGGAGTTAATAGCTCTTAGATTTTTTGTTGGTGGAGTATGTGCGTTTATAATGTATAAATTGTTTACTCCTTTTATTTCTTTATGGTTAGGTTTGCAATATGTACTCTCAAAAGATATATTTTTGTTGATAATTCTAAATTTTTTTATTGGAGTTACTCATCAAGTAATAAAACAATTTTTATATGGATATGGTCTCTTCTCGGATACATGGGCTCCTATTGTAGAAGCTTTTATTTTTATATGTGTAGCTTTATTGGGAGGGTATTTTGAGGGCTTGAAGGGTATTTTATTGGGTGGAGTGATAAGTCAGATTGTTATTTTGTGTATTTGGAAACCTTATTTTTTGTTTACGAAAGGGTTTAATTTATCAATTCGTATATATTGGTTTAATTGGTTAAAATATATGGTTGTAATAATCTTTTCTTGGTGGATAGTTTCTTTTTTTATTTATGTATTACCTTTTGGTAAGTTATTCCCATCTGAAAGTTGGATCCATTTAATTATATATGCTATTTGTTTAATCTGTCTGTATATTCCTATATCTTTTACTTTATTGTATATGGGAACTAAGGGGATGCGAGATTTTGTAAAACGGATTGTAAAACGATGAAAAATTTACCGACTTTAGATTGTACGGGTTGTTCTGCTTGTGTTGGGAGATGTCCTAAGAAATGCATTAGTATGGTTACTAATGCGGAGGGATTTCTTTATCCCAAAGTAGATGAAGATTTATGCATTCACTGTGGGTTATGTGAGAAAGTTTGTCCTGTTTTGGATAGTAGGGGTAATAGGACTCCTTTGCAAATTTATGTAGGTTATAATACAGATAGGGGTATAGTTTCTCAAAGTTCAAGTGGCGCTGTATTTACATTATTGGCAGAGCAGGTTATTGATGAAGGTGGTGTCGTTTTTGGTGCTCGATTTAATGATAAAAATACTGTAATTCATGATTTTATCGAGAAAAAAGAAGATCTGTCATTATTTCGAGGATCGAAATATGTTCAAAGTCGAATAGGAAATACTTTTCGTGAAGCAGAAGAATTTTTGAAGAGTGGGAGAATAGTCCTATTTTCTGGAACACCTTGTCAAATAGCAGGATTGAAAAAGTTTTTGGTAAAGCCGTATGAGAATTTGTTAACAGTTGACTTTATTTGTCATGGAGTTCCCAGTCCGGGGGTTTGGGAAAAATATTTGAAAGAAACGATCGTCGCACTTGTGTGCGACAAAAATTCAGTTTCGTCTCATTCTATCCTTGATAAGGATACTCTTGTAAAGAGTATCTCTTTCAGGGATAAGAGTTTAGGGTGGAAAAAATTCAGTTTTGTTCTCAGACTCTCCACGACCGACGGGAGTGGAGTCGAAAATACAGTTTTGTTCTCAGAACCATTAGATAAAAATTATTTTTTGAAAGGATTTCTTGCCGATTTATATTTGAGGCCTAGTTGCCATCATTGCCGTGTAAAATCATGGAAAAGTGGTAGTGATATAACTATTGCAGATGCTTGGGGCATAGGAGATCTTTATCCTGAATTTGATGATGATAAGGGGGTAAGTCTTGTAATATTGTTGACAACTAAGGGAAACCAATATTTTGATGAAATAAGGTCTAAAAGATTAGTTAATGTCCGTAGCGTAGATGAAGAATTTGTTAGATATCATAATTCAGCAGCTTTTATTTCGGCTAAGCCTCATAAAAAAAGGCATAAATTTTTTAGATATATTCAAAAAGGTATCAAGTTTAAAACCGCAATAGATAGATGTCTTCCTCCCCCTACATATTGGGATAAAATTGTATGGAGTATAAATAAAAGAATAAAAAGATATGTCAAATAAAAAAGTATCAATTTTATTGATAGGAACAGGATCTTTATTAAATTATGGTTGTGAGGCCATAATACAAGGGACTTATAGTATACTGAAAAAGTTTTTACCTCATTGCCAGATATATTTAGCCTCAGATGATTTTTCATATGATTCTAAATTATTGCCAAAAGATATTAAATTAATTGAATATAAAAGGCGATTTACATTATATCGATTATACAAAGGATTTCTTCGTCGGTTTTTTCATATAGGAAATGGAAGTCCTATTCGTATGAATACAAGAATCGGTAAAAAATTTGATGTTATACTATCGTGTGGAGGTGATAATTTTTGTGAGGCTCCAGATGGTTCGTTGTATAATCTTTTATTAGATTTAAAAGCAATAGGTGATAATTGTATTAGAAAGCATAAAAAATATTGTCTATGGGGAAGTTCTGTTGGTCCATTTACCAATAAAAAGAATGAGTCCTTTATAGTTGACTCATTGAGTAGATATACTGCAATATTTGTACGGGAAAGAAAATCGTTTAATTATTTATCGCAATTTCATTTTGAGGAAAATAAATTAAATTTAGTTGCGGATCCGGCATTCTGTATGTCAATGAAAGATGTGCAATTAAGTAAAACAGAAGGGGATATTTATATAGGTTTAAATATTAGTAAGTTAGCTTTGTCTTTTACTGTTCGACAGGAAAAAGAAACTTCTTTTTGCGACCTCATGTTTGATCAATTTGATAGGTTATTATCTTTAAATAATCGGATTAAAATTTTATGTATTCCCCATGTATTGTCAGATGTAGGAGGCCCTCAAGATGATTATAGTTTTATGCGACAGTATTTGGATAAAACTATATATAAAGACCGTGTGATTTTATTGCCAAAGTATTTAGGTGCACAAAAAACAAAAGGATATATTAGTCAATGCGATTTGTTGATTGCGGCACGTATGCATTGTTGTGTAGGAGGTATATCAACGGCTGTACCTACTCTGTTTTTGACGTATTCAAATAAAGGTATAGGTATGGCTGAATACGCTTATAATCATCATAAATATGATATTCCATATAGTGAAATTGTTGAGAGCAAGTTTCTTATGACTGTAAATACTATGTTGGAACACCGGAGAGAGATACATTATTATTTATTGAAGCAGCAGGAAAGGTTCAATCATGATGCTATGTTGGCTGGTAATATTTTATCTCAAATCTTGAAAAAATAATATGCGAATCTTACAAATAGCGTTGGGTGACTTTTTTCCACATATGGAGGAGGGCAGGTTTATGTAAAGAATATTGTCGATGAGATGATTCGACAGCGATATTCTATCGTTTGAGAACAAGGACTTGTACGATTTTGATAAAAAATATCGTAGTATTTTCTTATACGAAATCGGTGAGGCATTAATTATGAAGAAGAAATTATCTTTCCTATTTTAATAATTTATGAGGTTTTCTATAATAATTCCGGCATATAACGTTGAGCGGTATGTAGAATGTTGCATTCGGAGTATTTGTGAACAAAATTTTGAGAAATGTGAATATGAAGTTATTGTCATTGATGATAAGTCAACAGATAATACTCCCGCTATAATTGAAGCATTAGCGCAAACATATAATAATTTACATATTATTAGCCATAATGTTAATAAATGTCAAGGGGGGGCGAAACTCGGGTGTAAAAATTGCAAAAGGAGATTATTTAATTTTCGTTGATTCAGATGATTGTTTTTTATATAAAAATGTTTTGTCTATTTTAGATAAAATATTAGAAAATAATAATGATATAGATATATTAAGAGGCAATTTTAGAATGGTAGATGAGAATTATAATGAAAACGTCTCAAAAATAGCTTCCTGTATGCCTATTAAAATAAAGTCATCGAGAGATTATTTCTTGGAGGGCAAGTTCCCTTGTAATGTTCCGATGTCTTGTTATAAGACTTCTTTATTGTTAGATAATAATTTGTATTTTAGAGAAAATGTATTTTATGAGGATACCGATTGGTTTACTAAGGTTCTATATTTTTCTTCAAAAATAGGATTTATAGATTTCCCATTTTATGGATATAGAGAAAATCGAATGTCTACGACTCGCAATTATCGAAAGGAAGCATTTTTAGGAAATATTTTAGGCTGTGTGGCTGTAATGAATTTTTTTGAAAAAGAGAATATTGATTGTTCTATTAAATCTGTTATAAGAGAAAGAAATAAGGTTTCGTTATTGTCTTATATACGAAATTTGGGAAGGTATAAAATCTCTGATAGTCGGTATTGTGTAAATTTTTTGATTCGTAGTGGCTTGATGGAGTTGCCTCTTTATAAAATGCCATTACATCAAAAGTTTGCATTGATTGTATTAAAATATTTCCCTTGTTCCTTGATTATAAGTTTAAGAGTATTGACTTTATTGAAGCGTTTTATTCTAAATTATAGAAAGAGTGTTAATCTTACAAATAGCATCGGGTGACTTCTTTTCCACGTATGGTGGAGGGCAGGTTTATGTAAAGAATATTGTCGATGAGATGATACGACAGGGATATTCGGTGCAAGTAATCTCGTTTGTGAACAAAGATTGTGCTGTTGAGATGAGAGACTATAAAGGCACGATGTTGTATGAGGTTGGGAGTAATGGAATAGACCGACTTGAATCGTTGATTGTCCAAATACGTCCCGATGTGATTCATGCCCATAGCCATAAAGCACAGGTTGTGGAGATCGGTAAGAAACAGCATATTCCGGTTATTGTTACTGCCCATCATGGTGGCATCGTTTGTCCGGCTGGAACGTTGCTCGATTGCAAAAACGAGATATGCCATATTGCCGTTTCGCATGAGCATTGTTTAGCATGTTGTTTGCGGAATATTCGCAGTGGAAAGTATTGGTATCCGTTTATGCGATTGTTACCGCAAAATGTCTATCGATCGTTAGGGCGGGGTTTGTCCAAACTCCCCTTTATCCCGTTTGTCACCCCTATCGGGCAAGCAGCATTGTCGATCGAACGTAAGCAAGCTGAGTGGCATGCGATAGCTAGTGATTGCACTCGAATGATAGCGCCCTGCCAAGCCATATCAAGAGCTATGCAGCGAAATGGATTAAGTAAAGAGAAAATCACGATTTTGCCGCATGGCATACCGTTACCCAAAGAAGTTCCGGATTTTCCTCCGATAATAAACGGTAAGATAAAATTCTTTTATGTAGGGCGCATTTGTTATGTGAAAGGCTTACATATTTTATTGGAAGCCTTTTCCCTGCTCGATAATGAAAATGCCGAATTGCATTTGATAGGTGGAGTAGGAAACAAGTCCGAACGAAGGTATGAACACTCGTTGAAAAGGCGATATGCTGCCGATAAGCGGGTGGTATGGCATGGGAAAGTACCCCCGGAAAAAGTGTTCGATATGATTCGCTTATACCACATTTCTTCTTCTTCTTCTTCTTACTTAGAAGCATTTGGCTTGAATATCGCCGAGTCGTTGGCGATGGGAAAACCGGTATTGGCGACCCGTTGTGGTGGAGCCGAAATGCAAATCGAGGACGGTGTGAACGGCTGGTTGGTGGAGCCGAATAATATGGAGGCACTTGCGGAAAAAATGCAAGAAATCTCCGATAGTTTTACCAATTATAGCACACATCTATCTACCGAACGGGTAATCTCGATAGAAGAACATTGTAAAGCTTTGATAAAATTATATGAAACGACTGCTCATTGATATAAATTCTATTGTCCCGTATTATGTTACAGGTAAAGTAAATGGGATAGGACGTACTACGTTAGAATTGATTCAAGCATTGGCGGGGATAAAGAATTTGCCGTTCGAGGTGGTGCTTTATTCCCAAAATATGAAAGGAATAGGAGGCCGAAATACCGGATTGCCATTTAAAACCAAGCATCTATATTTACCTCATCGGGAAAAGATAGATAAATTATTGGCTCGGTTTCCTATAAAAGAATGTCTGACCGGATATGATATCATGCATATACCCCATAATTTCGAATATGTATATAGTCCCGGGAAGTGTGTGGTGACATTGCATGATGCTCTGTTTATGAAAATTCAAGAAGAAGCTTTCGGACATGAAAAGATGAAACAGATTGTTCCTCCTTTTATGCGGCAATGCAAGCACATTATTACTTGTTCTGAGTCATCTAGGCGTGATATTGTTGAAACGATGGGAATTGAACCCGAAAAAATCACGGTAATTTATTGGGGAATAAAACACGATTTATTTTTTCCTCAAAAAGATAAATTGAATATACGAGACAAGTTACAGTCAAAGTTTGAATTGTCAAGCCCGTATTTTTTGAGTGTTTCTTGTAATGCAGAGAGGAAACGAACAGATGTTTTAGTAAGGAGTTATATAGCACTATCGAGAGAGCAAACTTTATCTCATGATTTAGTGCTTGTTTGGGGTAATCCCCCACTTAATTTGTTGAAAGAGGTTAAAAATAGTAGTGTAGCTACACGGATTCATTTCTTGAAAAATATATCTGATGGGGATTTGGCTCTGTTGTATAATGGGGCTGGAGCTATGTTTTTCCCATCTTCGTATGAAGGATTTGGGTTACCATTATTGGAGGCAATGGCTTGTGGTGTTCCTGTAATTACGTGTCATAATAGCTCTCTTGATGAAATTGCCGGCAATGCTGCGATATATTTGACAGAACCGTTATTTGACAGTCTTATAGACGTGATGGGGCGATTGGATCAAAATACAATAGATACAGAACCGTTTGTGGAAAATGGCATAAAAAGGGCTGCTCAATTTAGTTGGGAAAAAACAATACTATTATATGTCGATTTGTATAAAAAGATAGGGTTATGATGAAAATTGTATATTGTATACAATCTTTATATCGCTCTGGAGGAATGGAGCGAGTTTTAACAAGTAAGGTAAATTATTTGTCAGAACAATATGGCTATGAAATACATATTGCTATTATGGATGGGGATAAGTTGCCTTATTTTCCTCTTTCTACAAGAATTATCTGCCATAATTTAGCTATAAAAAATAAAAAAGATTATTATCAAAAGCTTTCTGATTTATTATTTACATTGCGACCTGATATAACAGTGAGTTTGTATGGGGCGGAATTTACATTTTTATATAAGATAAAAGATGGGAGTAAAAAGATTGTAGAATTTCATTTTACAAAATATTATTTGACTTATTTGATAAATGGTATAGAGCATTTACGATTTAGGATTTTACATAGGCTAAAAGCATGGTATATTCGGGGAAAAGAATCTTTTTGTGTGCCGAAGTATGACAAAGTAGTGTTGCTGACTCACCAAGACTTGCAAATCTGGGGAAATAAAAGTAATATGTGTTATATATATAATCCTATATCGTTTTGTTCTGATTCGGTGGCATCTTTGCAAAATAAACGTATTATAGCTGTAGGACGTTATATGGCACAGAAAGGATTTGATTTATTGATCGAGGCATTTTCAAGAATAGCAAAGAAATATCCGGATTGGGAATTATATATATTTGGAGAAGGTCAAGATGAGCAATTTCTTTATGAGAAAATAAGAAAGTATGAGTTGACTGATCAAATACATTTATGCCCTCCTGTTCATGATATAAAAAAAGAACTCTTAAATAGTAGTATATTTGCTTTTCCATCTAGATATGAGGGGTTTGGCTTGGCACTAACTGAAGCGATGGAATGTGGGTTACCATGTATAGCTTTTGACTGTGAGTGTGGCCCAAATGAAATTGTCGTTGATGGGGAAACAGGCTTTTTAATCCGATTGGGTGATGTTGGTGATTTTTCATCTAAGATGGAAATTTTGATTCAAAATATAGAGTTAAGAAAGGAGATGGGAGCAAATGGAAAGATTTCTGTTAGAAAATTTTATGCAGAGAAAATAATGCCTCAATGGAGAGAATTGTTTGTTCAAATATTAAATTAAGGTGATTATACTCAACTACATATATTTTCTTATTATCACTCTGTTGGGATTGAAGTTTTTGACGATGAAACGGGGAGTGATGGTCAACCCGCTGAATCGGGAGCAGAAGATGGTGATGGACGGCCCGGAGATGTTTTGGGTGTTGACTTTTTCTACCGGATTATTAGCACTATCGGCTCCCGGAGCATTAGATTTGATGGCTATCCGATTGATGGTATTAGAGATCTTTTGCATAGTGGGCCTGTTTATTTGTAAGCGATCTCCGCAATGGAGTCCGGCCATAGTACTTTATTTGTTATATATTGTTTGGTTAGTAATCGGGTTGAGTTATTCTCCGGCTCCCGGATATGGATTCCGGATAATTTTGAAATACCTCTATCCTCTGTTGATAATGCTTTTTGCTTCGGCTACGGTGCGGGATAAAGAGGTCTTTCTCAAAGCCGGATTAGGAGCCCGGTTAGTAGCGGTTATTTCTATACCGGTATTAATAATACCAATGCTGAATTGGATTTTGTTTCCCGGAGTATTTTGGTATGGTACGGCAAGTGCGATACACTATATTACGATGTGTGTGTTTTCTTTGGCTCTCTTTTATTATACCGATGAACGGAGGAAGAATCTTTTACTATGCGTGTTGTTTATGCTTCCTTGTATGGTGTGGGTATTTCGTACCAGTATTATGGGCACTACATTGGCTTTGATGACATTCTTTTTCTTTAAATACAAGTTGAAATCATTACCTGTAATTTTTACTGTGTTCGTACTGTTTGTTGTAGCTGTTTTGGCTATTCCTTCGGTACGGGAGAAAATGTTTTTTGATGATAGTGACAAAAGTATAGCTCAGTTGAATGCCGGAGAAATATCGATGGACGATATCAATAGTAATGGCCGTTTTGCTATGTGGGAATGGTCCTTGGATAAGTTTTTTCATAATAAAGAATTAACAGGAACAGGAACAGGAAATCTACAAGAGACATTTTATGCTTTGCGTCACCCTTTCGGTTCGATTCGTATTTGTCATAATGATTATGTGCAAATTTTGTGTGACAATGGTTTAATTGGAATTGTCCTTTTTGGCAGTAGTTTTTTTGCTTTGATATTTCATTGTTTCATCGTTTTTCAGAATAGGCGTTATAATACAGCCATACATATATGCGCTATCATTGCCGGTTCTTCGGCGGCAGGAACCTTGTTAACTATGTATACCGATAATGTTATTAACTATACGATGGCAACTCTATCTTATCCTTGCGGATTTTATGGAATGATGCTCGGTTTGATTGTCGGATATAAGCAAAAATAGATCTTATGCTTTTTAATACATTTGAATATTTATTCTTTTTCTGTTCATTATTCTGTTTGTTTTTATTGACGAATAGAGATGGAACATTAAGATTACGAAATGTTTTATTATTGATTGCGTCATATTTTTTTTATGCACAATTGCATGTTTGGTTTGTTTTTCTGCTGATATACACGACAATTGTTAATTTCTTTTGCGGACAGTGGATTGTAAGAGAACAAAGTAAAGGAAAAAGAGGAACGTCTGCGGTAACAATTGCTGTAATTTTATCTGTTGCGCAGTTGGCCTTTTTCAAATATGCTTATGTAGTCGATACTTCCATATTATTACCTGTGGGATTATCTTTTTTTACATTCCAAGCACTGTCATATAGTATAGATATTTATCGACAAAAAATAAAGCCGGAGAAAAATATTATTGATGTGGCTTTGTTTATTGCGTTTTTCCCTACATTGCTGTCAGGGCCGATAGAGCGAGCGAGAAACTTAATTCCTCAGTTAAAAGAGAGAACGTCCATCAATTGGGATAGTATAACTGCGGGTATAGGCCTTTTTGTATGGGGATTATTTAAAAAAATCGTTATAGCCGATCGATTGGTCGAGTATGTGAATGCAGTTTATTATGCTCCTAATGCCCATACGGGAAGTACGTTGGCATTGGCTGCTGTTTTTTATAGCTTTCAAATTTATTGTGATTTTAGTGGATATGCCGATATGGCAATTGGCTCCGGACGTGTGATGGGCTTTAAGATTATGCAGAATTTTAATTTGCCTTATTGTGTCAATACGTTCAAAGAGTTTTGGCATCGCTGGCATATTTCGTTAACATCGTGGTTTACCGAGTATGTTTACATATCGATGGGGGGAAATCGGGTTAGTAAAGCACGATGGTTATTAAACATATCGTCTGTTTTTTTATTGAGTGGCATTTGGCATGGAGCTACATGGTCTTTTGTCTTATGGGGAGCTATACATGCTATATTGTATTTAGGAGAACGTTTTATTGGTCCTAAGAGACCTAATGCGCTATACCATCTGTTTGTTTTTATAATGATTACATTTGCATGGATATTTTTCCGTATAGAAAATAGCATGGAGGCTTGGCATATCGTGTCTCGAATATGCACCGATTTTGTATCTCCGTTATATTGGGGGAGTTCTATGTTTAGTACTTTGCTCTCTATGTTTTTATTGAGTGTATTTATCGTACGGGAATATTTGTTATATCGAAATGTGCTACCTCAAAAATACGCTTGGGAGTATATGCTTCTTTTGATAGGAATATGTTTGTTCGGAGTTTCCGGAGACCAATTCGTTTATTTCCAATTTTAGCTTAAATGGTGAAAAAAAGAATATTTTTCATATTATTGTTTTTCCTCGTTTTCGTATGTGTGGATAGAGGAATAGGGTGGGTTATGAATAACGGATTAAATCGGTATTTTGGACTTGATAGCCATTCCGAAGTTTTGTTAATCGGTCATTCTCATTTAATGCTTGCTGTGGATAAAGTTAATTTCGAGGCAGGAATAGGTCATTCTGTGTCGAAATATTGTCGGGAAGGAGTAAATGTTGCTGACCGGTATGAAATGATTCGGCAGTATCTCTCTTCTCCATATAGCGATTCTTTAAAAGTGGTTCTTTATGGTGTCGATCAGTTTATGTTTACAGGAGAGGGGTTAAGCAAAAATTCATATAAATTGTTCTATCCGTTTATCGATGAGGAAAACATGGATCGATATATTCGGGAATCTGCCGATTTTAAGGATTATTGGTTGCATAAATTGATTTGTACAACCCGTTATTCCGATGCACTTATCAATAGTGCGATTCGTGGATATCGAAAGGATTGGAGTAATTATAAAGTCGGAAATCTTGATGTTGATGCTCTAAAAGGACAAATAAAAAACGGAACGCAGAGACATATTCATTTCGAACAAGATTTAATCGATTGTTTTGAGAAAACACTGTCCCTATTAACGCAAAAAGGTATTCGGGTGGTCTTAATCAATACTCCGATTGCAGAACCTTTAAATCAATATGAGCCGGAAGAGTATCATAAAATTATAACTTATTTGCAGCAAAAAGCCGATTCTTTTCCTTGTATTTATTATTGGGATTTTAACCCGAAGTTTTCTACTCGATATGATCTTCTGTTCGATCCTATTCATTTAAATGTTGAGGGGCAGAAGGTTGTTAGTAGAGAGATAGTAAAATGTTTTAACGAGGAAATTGAAATATGATATCCGTAGTTATACCGTTATATAATAAAGAGGGGCAGATAGCTCATACTTTACAGTCGGTTTTTACACAGACTTTTCAAAATTTCGAAATTGTCATTGTCGACGATGGCTCGACTGACAACAGTGTGGAGGAAGTCGAGAAATTCGATGATTCTCGTATTCGGTTGATTCATCAAACCAATGCTGGTGTTTCTGCTGCCCGGAATCGGGGAATAGAAGAAGCTCGTGGAGAGTTGATAGCATTTCTCGATGCCGATGATGAGTGGATGCCGGAGTATTTGGCGACACAATACGGACTTTATCAAAAGTATCCCGAATGTAACGTATATGCTTGTAATTACGAGTTTCGGGATTCCGAGGGAAAAGTGACTCCAACTATTATCCGCAAATTGCCTTTCGAAGGAGAAGATGGAATACTATCCAATTATTTCGAGGTTGCAAGCTGTTCACACCCTCCATTATGGACATCGGCAGTAGTTATAAAAAAGTCGGCCATACAAGCTATTGGGGGATTCCCCATAGGTATTAAATCGGGTGAAGATTTATTGACTTGGGCGAGATTGGCGGTGAGTGGGACGATTGCTTATTCGAGAAAATCACTGGCGATGTTTATTCGAGATGAAGGCTTATTTAATAAGGATCAGCAATTGAGAGTTCCGGAGAAAGAGGATATTGTAGGGCAGGAATTGAAAAAGTTATATAATATAAATCGTCATATCATCGGGCTGAATAAATATGTTGCTTTATGGCATAAAATGAGGACTCGCATTTTTATTGATAAAAAAGACAGAAAAAAAGCAATTAAAGAATGTTTAATTTCGATGAAGTATAATATGAATGTAAAGATACTCGTCTTTCTAGTTTTAATATTTTTACCATTATCATTTTCAAGAAAAGTATTTAAATTTTCAAATACACGATGAAAGTAGTATTTCTTCATACCGATTTTCGTATTTATTGGCCTGCTCGACTTGAGGCGTTAAATAAAGTTTTTTTTCAAAGAGGCAATCAATTGGATATTATTGAAATTGCAGGAAAGGGAAGTCCTTATTCATTTTCTGAAACGGTCAAAAGTAAGAACTTAAATTGGCATATACTTTTTCCGGATCAAAGACCCGAATGTTTGAGTGGTAATACAATAAAAAAAACGTTATATCGATTGTTGAACCAAATAACCCCCGATATAATTATAGCCGGAGCTATTGCATTTCCTTCGGGGGCATTAGCTGTAGCTTGGGGACAGGAGCATAATTGTAAAATTATAGTGTTTGATGATGCGAAAATTGAAGCTGTAAAGCGCAATTGGATTATAGAGCGTATTAAACGAACGGTCTATAACGGGGTGGATGCTATGCTATATCCGGCATTTGAGTGGGAGAGAACAGGTCGATATTGGGGATTTATCCCGGAACAATTATTTTATGGAATTGATGTAGTCGATAATGATTTTTGGGCAACACCTCGGGCTTTGAAATATGATTGGGGGAACTATTTTGTATCTGTTGGGCGGCAGATTCCTAAAAAAAATTATTTGTCGATAGCGAAAGCATATTGTAAATATGCCAATGAAGTAGGCCCTTCGGCGTATAAATTGGTATTAATTGGTGATGGGCCAGAGCATGGAATAATCGTAGACTATGTGAATCAAGTGGGGCATACCGATGATGTGATTTTCCTTCCATTTTTACCTCAGGATGAACTTCCTGCCATTTATCAAAATGCCAAAGCTCTTAATAGTAGTAGTAGTAGTAGTGAGACATGGGGGTTGGTTATTAACGAAGCTATGGCTTGCGGTTGTCCAATTATTGCAAGTGTTCAATGTGGAGCGACAAATACATTAGTACAAGAAGGAAAAAATGGATTTCGTTTTTCTTGTGAAGATATAAATCGATTAGCTGAATTGATGATAAAAATACATAACTTGACAGATGAGCAAAGACAATCAATGAGAGAGGCTTCCAAAACTATAATTGCGGATTGGGGGCTTGATCGTTTTGTCAAAGGGTGTTTTGAGGCAATGGATTATGTTTCTACTCATCCTAAACGAAAAGTTTCTATTGTAAGTAGATTTATTATCAAACTTTGGAAAGGTCGCTATAGACCTGTGTAAAAAAATATATATTTTAATGAAAATCCTTATCGTCCATAATAATTACGGGAAGTATAGCGGGGAGGAGGCTGTTGTCGATAAGATGGCAGACATGCTTGCGTCTCACGGTCATGAGGTGGCGTTTTATCGCCGGACAACCGAGGGTGTGAGAGAGTCGGCTGTTGGGAAGATAAAGGGATTTTTGTCAGGGATTTATTCGCCGTCCGGAGTACGGGGGATGCGGGAAGCCTTGCGACGGGAACGTCCCGATATTGTGAATGTGCACAATCTGTATCCGTTTATCAGTCCGGCTGCGCTTTTCGAGTGTAAAAAGGCCGGAGTTCCGGTTGTTATGACTATACATAATTTCCGATTGATTTGTCCCACGGGATTGTTTATGCGAGATGGTTTGCCGTGTGAAGTGTGTTTGGAGCGAGGTAATGAGTGGAGTTGTGTGCGATATAACTGCGAATATAATCGATTGAAATCGATTGGGTATACTATTCGCAATGTATATGCCCGTTGGACAGGTGCTTATCGAAAGAATGTAGCTGCGTTTGCTTGCATCACCGATTTTCAACGACAGAAGTTGATCGCTGCCGGATATGACGCCGAAAGGGTAACGGTTATTCCGAATGGCATCGATGCTCCGGCCTCGTATGATTTAACCGGGGGGAATTATGTGGCGTACATCGGTCGATTGAGTTATGAAAAAGGATACGACTTATTGATAGAAGTGGCTCGCAGAAACCCGTCTATTCCGTTTCGATTTGCCGGGGCTAAGCGGGAACAAAGCGATATGGAGATTCCTGGTAATGTCGAGTTCATGGGATATTTACAGCAGGAAGAGCTTTCGGCCTTTATTTGTCATTCCCGTTTTGTCGTGATGCCCAGTCGCTGTTACGAGGGGTTCCCTATGGCTATTCTTGAAGCTGCTTGTTACGGTAAACCTACTATCGGGCCGGCTCATGGCGGTTTTACCGAGATTATCGGTCGGGGAGAGCAGGCGATAGGAGACTTGTTCGAGCCTAATAATCTAGATGATTTGGAGCGAAAAGTGGTATCGTTGTGGAACCGTCCCGACGAGATTGCCCGATTGGGTGAGAAGGCTTTCGAGAAACTGAAACGGGAATATTCGTCGGAAGTAATTTATCAAAAATGGGATAATCTATTTCAAAAATTAGTATGAAACAATTATGCAAGACCAATTTAGGGGATAAAAATCGCACTAATTGGCTTGGGTGAAAGAGGGTACATTCTGTTGGGTGAAAAGATTGATGTAAAAATTTGTACCGTTTTATTTCTTTCTATTTTCTTCTTAGTGAAACTACGGAAACAGGGACTTTTGAATCGTAAGCAAGAGGCATATTGTCGTAGATTGTATTTCAGTAAATATTTCTCTGCTTCTGTGATTCCCGTGTTTGGGAGGGGAGAATGGTGTGAAAAAGATTCGGAACGGTGGAGTAGATAGGGAATAACGAGGGATTATAAATACATTCACAAACCGAGTAAATAAGTCATCGATTGGCTCGGTCTGAAATCAAATAAGCGGGTAAGATTGTTTTATAGTCGGGATAGGGGAGTTCCGACAGTCACTTTATATATCAATTTTTATGGAGAATTATTTCAATATCAGGTATGAGTTTGATAAACGAGCCGTTTTACAGGCTATCGACGAAGCGTTGTTATTGGGGAAGCCGGGATATATATGTGTCTCGGACGGGGTTATTTTAAGTACGGTAAACCGGGACCCGGATTACAGACAGGTTGTAGATGGAGCTATGTTCTCTATTTGTGACAGTGGTTATGTACCCTTGTATTTGCGATGGATTTATGGCATAGAACGTCACCAGTATTGCGGAAGCGAGATTTTTATGGATATTGTCCATATGAAGCGATATAAAATGGCTTTTCTTGGAACGACGCAAGCGACTTTAAACGGGCTGCAAAATAACTTGTCGGAGATAGATCCACGAATTGCAAACATGTGGTTTTACTCATTACCTTATAAGAGAGTTGAAGAGTTTGACTATCCGGCTATTGCCGAGATGTTGGAAAAAGATGGCGCCGAAATTATTTGGATTGCATTGGGTGCTCCCAAGCAAGAGATATTTATGAGCAAATTGAAACCCTATTTGAAACGAGGGGTGATGATCGCAGTGGGAGCGGCATTCAAATTTTATAGCGGAACCGATGTGAACAGGGCTCCTTATTGGATGGTGCGGGCTCATTTGGAATTTTTGCACCGAATTTATTGCGAACCGAAAAAGCAAATAGGGCGTTGCTCGATGATTGTGGAATCTCTGCCTAAATTGCTTTATCAAGAGTGGAATCGCAAGCGAAAACGTAAAAAATTGGCGGGAAAAACCGAGTGATTGATTCGAGGAAGTAGGCCGGTAGAGCCGAATTTGAAAATTTGATACTACATTTGTCTCTGCTCTCACCTTTCACTATATTTGTAAAATGAAGGAATTGCTTCGGTAAGGAACTCGAATAAGCTCGTTTTTTGCATTCGGCTATATTTTTATGGTGACATTATAAATAGATGAAATAATCAATAAAAGCGAATAAATACAGTTATGAAAACAGCGCTAATTACCGGTATTACCGGGCAAGATGGTTCATTTCTTGCAGAATTTTTATTGGAAAAGGGCTATGAAGTGCACGGAACGATCCGTCGGTCTTCGGTAGACTACCGTGAACGTATAGCCCATTTGGAAGGTCGGCCTCATTTCCATTTGCATTATGCCGATTTAGGAGACTCGATGAGTCTGATTCAGGTGGTCGGGAAAGTAAGGCCCGATGAAATATATAATTTGGCAGCTCAAAGCCATGTACAAGTGTCATTCGATGCCCCGGAATTTACAGCCGATGTAGATGCCACCGGTGTGCTTCGCATTCTTGAAGCCGTCCGCCAATGTGGTTTGGCCGAAACTTGTCGCATTTATCAGGCTTCGACGTCGGAGTTGTATGGTAAGGTAGAACAAGTTCCACAAAACGAACAGACTCCATTCCACCCGTACAGCCCTTATGCAGTGGCCAAGCTCTATGGATTTTGGATTGTCAAAGAGTATCGTGAGGCTTATAATATGTTCTGCTGTTCGGGTATCTTGTTTAACCATGAATCGGAACGTCGGGGGGAGACTTTCGTGACTCGTAAGATTACATTGGCCGCCGCTCGTATTGCACAAGGGAAACAAGAGAAGCTCTATTTGGGAAATCTTTCGTCGTTGCGAGATTGGGGATATGCCAAGGATTATGTAGAGTGCATGTGGCTCATTTTACAGAATGATAAACCGGAGGATTTTGTGATTGCCACCGGTGTACAGCATTCGGTACGGGAGTTTTGTCAGTTGGCATTCCATCATGTAGGTATAGAATTGGATTTTGTAGGCGAAGGGGAGAATGAAAAGGGAATAGATCGGGCGACCGGAAAGATCATTGTCGAGGTCTCTCCTGATTTTTATCGTCCTACCGATGTGGTGAATTTGTGGGGTGACCCGACGAAAGCGAAGAAAGAGTTGGGGTGGAATCCCATGAAGACCTCTTTTGAAGAATTGGTGAAGATTATGGTCGATGCCGACATGGCGAAAGTGGCGGTCGAGAGAGCCGGAGACGAGATTCGCATGAACTTGGCTGAATATCTGGAAAAGGGTATTGTTAAATAAGAAAAGAATCGGTATGGAAAAGAGTGCCAAAATATATGTAGCCGGACATCACGGATTGGTGGGATCGGCTATTTGGAAGAATTTGCAGGAAAAGGGTTACACCCATTTGATAGGTCGTTCTCATAAAGAATTGGATTTGCTCGACGGGGTTGCTGTGAAGAGATTCTTTGACGAAGAGCAACCGGAGTATGTGATTCTGGCGGCCGCTCATGTGGGGGGAATTATGGCAAACAGTATCTATCGGGCAGATTTTATCTATCAAAACCTGCAAATACAGCAGAATGTCATCGGTGAAAGTTTCAGACATGGAGTAAAGAAATTGTTGTTCTTGGGCAGTACTTGCATTTATCCGCGTGATGCTCGACAGCCGATGAAAGAGGATGCATTGTTAACTTCTCCGTTGGAATATACGAACGAGCCGTATGCGATTGCCAAGATTGCCGGTTTGAAAATGTGTGAAAGTTTTAATTTGCAATATGGAACCAACTATATTGCTGTAATGCCTACTAACCTCTATGGCCCTAACGATAATTTCCATTTGGAGCGAAGCCATGTGTTGCCTGCTATGATTCGTAAAATACATTTGGGAAAATGTTTAATGATGGACGATTGGGGCGCTGTTCGTAAAGATCTATCGTTGCGGCCAGTGGAGGGTATCGACGGAACCGCCACGACAGGAGCTATTCTCACGGTGTTGGGTAAGTATGGTATTTATCCCGATTATGTGGAATTGTGGGGGACCGGGAAACCGTTACGTGAGTTTTTGTGGAGCGAGGAGATGGCCGATGCTTCGGTATATATTCTCGAACATGTCGATTTCTCTGATGTGAAAGGTGATAACTCGGAAGTAAGGAATTGCCATATCAATATCGGAACAGGTAAAGAAATAACCATAGCTGCTTTGGCTCATCGGATACGGGAAGTTGTCGGTTATGAAGGAGAGATTCGGTTCAATGCCGATAAACCGGACGGGACCATGCGTAAATTGACCGATGTTTCCAAACTACATGCTTTGGGGTGGCATCATAAAATCGAGATAGAGGAGGGGGTACAAAAGATGTACGATTGGTATATCGCAGACCACACGGATTTGTTTCGTTAAGATAGTTCTACCCAACATATAAAAAAGCCCAGAAAGGACTCAATCTTTCTGGGCTTTTTTATATTTGACTTTTACAGAATATAGCTTGGCTCAAAATAGATCCGTTTTATTTTGAGTCCGCCTTCCGTAATGTTTTTTGTTGAAGATGGTTAGTCTGTCCAGCTCATTAACTTACGGAGAAATGGAGTCAGTTCGTCAGCCATTCGTTGTTGTTGTAAAAGGCTGGGATGCCAGCTTGCTCCGTATCCTAATTCTCCGGTTTGGGGAGTCATATCGAAACGATATACTTCGAGGTCTCCGGCTTTGTGAAGTGTATCGGAGAGTCGGTCGAGCGTATTTTTAACCAGAGACAACGACTCGCCATGAAGCATACAGCCTGTAAGCCACACGATTTTGGCTTTTGGATAATTATTGCGTACTGTTTTATGGAAAGCGAGATAGGCATTATACAAACTATCCGTATCATAACCGGGCGTGCTGGTATCATTTGTACCGAGGTTTATGCATACGACATCTGGGATATATCGGGAGAAGTCCCAAATTTCGGAGGAATCATTGAAAAGAGTTTGATAATACATGGCAGGCATACAGTCTGGACTGCCTTCACGTGGCCCGTTATAATTTCGGTAGATACCTATTCCACTACGAGCTATTGCAAAATGTTGGGCATGGAGGTTTCGGGCAGTGATTGCAGCGTAGGTGTAATAGTGATTTTCCGTTTCTTCGGTAAAGGGATCGGAGGCTTCAACACTCTCTATTCCATATCCGCATGTGATGGAATTACCGATAAATTCGATTTTGCGTTGTGGAAGATTGGGCGGGGATACCAAGTTTTTCCCTTTGTCAAGCAAAAAGCCTTTGAATTCCGGTTGACGATGGAAAGCCTCTATTGCATTCATGATAGTCACGGTGTGAACCGTATCGTTTAGTGCAGTGGCAAGGGTAACGATCGAGTCGGAGGGGGAGTTGAATGAAATTTTGAAAGGGGCAGCGTTGTCGATCTTTACCATAAAAAATCCACTCATGGGCTTGGCATACATTTTTAGAGATGTACCCCGGAATGAAGCCCGTATTTGAACTCCGGGATAATTGAAACAAATAGCATCCGGAGCTTTATGGCTGATACGACCTATGTATTGAATGTATCGGTGCGAGGAATTTATAAACTCTCCTTGCAAAGAAAGAGTTTTCGAGAAAGAGCTGAACCCTGTCCATAGCAGGGCAATAGTAAAGAAAAAAAGTTTTTTCATCGTTTTTTATGAGTATTATAAGGAGACAAAGATAATATTATTTTGTAATTATTGCAATGAGTGAAATCGATAGAAATGCCTCCATTTTTATAAAAAGAAAGAGGTATCCTCACGGACACCCCGTCTGAAATTATAAACATCAAAAATAAAAGTTCTTTATAGAATTAGTTTAGTGTCGAAGGTCTGTTATATGTTATAGAAAATAGTTTACTGGTTCTGTCGCCGTTATTGGTCGATAAATTGGAACTTTCGGCATTGTATCTTACAACGACGTTAATATCTGTGTCACTCGGATATTGAGGTAATTTGAAAGAAATATAGTCCGAGCTTTTGCTATCTTTGATATTCCCTTTTTCATATATGAGAAAGAGAGTATCTGTTTTAGCCTCTGGATTGTATAATTTAGGTTGGACTAGCTTCAAAGAGCTCGGATCACCGTTTTCTACATCATGTTTGACATATGCAAAAGTCAATATCGTGTCGTCTTTGCGATAGCTTAGGAAAGGTTCTACACCATATAGTGTGGGCAATGTGTCACTAGCGAAAGAGGATATAGAATTGTCGAATGTATAGTTTTTACAATCGAATTTATGTACCCCTGCAATCGTGGCATTGTATATACCTTGCGCCAATTGGGTTCCCTGATTATCGAAATCGATGGTCGTGGTAGCTAATATTCTGTCGCCTACTTCTAACCTTTCACCTTGTAATTCTGCGCTTGTCGCAGATATACCGGCTCGGTCTATAAACATATAGGAAGTTCCTGTCGAAGTTTTATAGATACTGCCCGTAGAGTATACAGATAAGGTATTTCCACCGTCACCTAAACAGCCGGAAAATGATAAAACGCCACAGAGTAAAATTAGAATAGATACAAGTTTCAATGTGTTCATTATTTTTTTGTTCTTAGTTTATAAATGTTGTTCGTTTAAAAGCCAGTTCTTATTCCCAACGTTAATCCAAAGTTGAAAGGTTTATCTTTCCATATATTGTGTATACTCGAATTATTCTCGATATAATATGCGATATGAGGCTCCAAATAAAGTTCCGTTTGCTTATACAGTGTGAGAGCCGCTCCCAATTTGGCCTGTACAGAGAATTGTACATTTTCATGTTCGAGCTTTTTATACCCAGACCCGGAAATTCCTTCGTCGTGTCCTTCGTCTTTCTGTTGTCCGGTAAGGTAAAAATCAACCTTTCCTCCCGCAGAAGCATAAAAAGATGCTCGTTTCACTCGGGCAAATCGATATATAATATCTATGGGAATACCTAAATAATGTAATTCTTGACTACCGTTTCCGTTGGTTGAATGATATTTGGAGTATAAATAAGTGTATATTATACCTGATTCTAACTCCCAATTTTTTGCCAAACTTTTGGAAACTGTGGCTCCCACAGATAATGGCATCTTGTGGTCAAATTCATAAACTGGATTCCTTCTTGCCGACATCATCATTAGCGGATTTCTCGTGCGAATAGCTTTTGCTGGATTCTTACTGTTTCCAGAGGTCGCATTGGATGCCATAAGTCCGAATTTTAGCCCATTGCTTTTACCCTTTTTCATCGATTCGGTAATTGCAAGATCGGCCTCTTTCAGTTTTTTGCCGTCATTTTCGAAATCTTCTAACTTTTTCCGATAGGATTGTGAATCGTATTGTTCTGATTTTGTATTGTTAGATCTGTTTTCTACTTGGGATTCATTCATTTTATTCGTTTCGACGATTTCAATTTTTGAGTCAGTTTGAGTTTCTTGCTTTGTTTGACTCTGAGACTGAGGCGATGAAACCGGTAAAAATTTGGGTGTCTCTACCGAAGGAGATTCAATACTTGAATGAAGATTTGAAATAGAAGGTTGTGTTATTGTGGGAGCTGTGTAATCCTCATTAACAGCGAGAGGTGCGGATATTTCTTTATCCGGATATTGCCATAAAGCCACCGTAACGATAACACCCATAACGATTGCAGCGGCCGAATACCACATGATACGACGATAGAGGGGTACTTTATTGGGTACTCTTTTAAGCAATCTCGACTCAATACCCGACCACATGGCATCCGGAACATCGGATTCATGTTGTACCAGTTTGGTGCGTATTGCTTTTTCGAAATTCTGATCGTCTATCATTAATAGATTGTTATCAATACCTGTTTACTTTAATTCTTTAATCCATTTTTGCAGCAATCTTTTTGCCCGTGTATACTGCGATCTCGAAGTACTTTCATTGATGTTTAAAGTCTCGGCTATTTCTCTATGTGAATAGCCTTCGATAGCAAACATATTGAAAACCGTCCGAAAGCCCGGAGGTAGTTGCGCGATGAGTTCCATCAATTCATCGGCCGAGATTTTTTCTACGGCAGAGTAGTCGGCCTCTTGCTGTGGTTCTAACGCATTTAACTCGACTCCGTTTCTTAACAGATCGTTTTTGCGTAAAGCCTCTAATGCCGTATTGACAAAAATACGCCGCATCCATCCTTCAAAAGAACCTTCGTAACTGTAACTCCGTATGGAAGAAAAAACTTTGATAAATCCGTCTTGCAAAAAGTCTTCTGCCATTTCTCGATTATCGGCATAACGCAAACACACTGACATCATTTTGCGAGCAAAAGTTTCGTAAAGTAACTTCTGCGCTCGAACGTCGTTGTTTTTACAAGCTTCTATCAGCTCTTTTTCATTCATACCGATTTACTCGGCCTGAGTTACTTCTACATTAAATAGATGTAATCAAACCCTTTTTTGCTGCATGAGATAAAAAATAATATAGCAGTTCTTTGTTAAATAATATTATATCAAAGAACCGCTAAGTGTGGAAATAGGCCAGCCTTCTCACTCCAATTTATGAATAATCAGCCCAGATCTTAATTTAGGTTCGAACCATGTTGTTTTGGGTGGCATTATGTTACCCGTATCCGCTATGTCCATCAGTTGTTTCATCGATACCGGATATAGAGCCAAAGCCATTTTCATTTCACCGCTGTCGACTCTGTGTTGCAATTCTTCGAGTCCCCGGATTCCTCCGACGAAATCGATTCGTTTGTCCGAACGTAAATCTTTTATACCCAAAATATCCCTGAGAATTAGGTCGGAAGATATAGTTACATCGAGTATTCCTATGGGATCGTTATCGTCGTATGTACCTTCTTTTGCCGTTAAGGAATACCATTTTCCATCTATATATAGAGAAAAATTATGTAGCTTTTTCGGTTTATATATTTGCACTCCTTTTTCTTCGACAATGAAATTTTCTTTTAGTTTTTCAAGAAATTCATGAGGGGTAAGTCCGTTCAGGTCTTTTACAACTCGGTTGTAATCGATAATCTGTAATTGAGATGCAGGGAAGCAGACTGCTAAGAAATAATTGTATTCTTCGTCACCGCGATGATTGGGATTTTGCCGGGCTTTTTCATTCCCCACTAGGGCGGCAGCAGCCGTTCGGTGATGTCCGTCAGCAATATATAAACTGGGAATTTGTGCAAATAGTTCTGTAATTCGAGCTATCGTTTTATCGTTGTCGATTACCCAAAAATGGTGTCCGAATCCATCGGGAGCTACAAAATCATATTCAGGAGAAACAGAAGTTTCTTGTTTGATGATTGCATCGAGTTCTGTATTATCAGGATAAGCGAAGAATACCGGTTCGATGTTGGCATTATTGATACGCACATGTTTCATACGGTCTTCCTCTTTATCTCGCCGAGTAAGTTCGTGCTTTTTAATTGCTCCCGACATATAGTCTTCGACGCATGCACCTACGACCAATCCATATTGAGTATGTCCGTTCATGGTTTGAGCGTAGATGTAATAATGTTCTTTGTTATCTTGTACCAACCAACCTTTCTCTTGGAACATATTAAAGTTCTCTACCGCTTTTTGATAAACTTCTGGGCTATGTTCGTCCGTACCGGAAACGAAATCGATCTCAGGTTTAATAATATGGTAGAGCGATTTTTCATTGCCATCAGCTTCTTGGCGCGCTTCTTCTGAATTGAGAACATCATAAGGCCGTGAGGCCACCTGCTCGACGAAATCTTTCGGAGGACGTATTCCCTTGAATGGTTTAATCTTTGCCATAGTAGATAGAGGTTAGGTTAGTTATTATTTATTGGAGAGGATAATCGTTTGTTCACGATCCGGTCCCACCGATACAATTTGGATAGGTACTTGTAATTCTTTTTCCAAAAATGCGATATAATCATTGAACTTCTGGGGAAATTCTTTTTCTGTGTGAATCTTAGTCATATCGGTTTTCCAGCCCGGAAGTTCTACATAAACCGGTTCAATATTTTCTTCAATAGAGTAGGGGAATTCAGTAGTTTCTTTTCCATTTATCCGATAAGCGACACAAGCCTTAATGGTTTCGAAAGAATCGAGAACATCGCTTTTCATCATGATTAGTTTGGTTACTCCATCTATCATAATTGCGTATTTCAAGGCTACCAAATCGATCCAGCCGCAGCGTCGTTCTCGTCCTGTCACAGCACCGTATTCATGGCCGAGGTCTCGTATTTTCTTTCCGGTTTCGTCGAATAGTTCAGTTGGAAAGGGGCCGCTTCCTACCCGGGTACAATAGGCCTTGAATATACCATACACTTCTCCGATTTTACTAGGAGCAACTCCCAATCCGGTACATGCCCCGGCACATACGGTATTCGATGACGTGACGAACGGGTAAGAACCGAAATCGACATCGAGCATCGTTCCTTGCGCTCCTTCGGCGAGGATAGATTTTCCTTCTTTCAGGTAATGATTGATAACGTGTTCGCTGTCAATGATTTTAAATCTTTTCAAGTATTCGATAGCTTCGAACCATTTGGGTTCCAATTCGTCTATGTTGTAATCGTAATTAAGAGAGCGAAGAATATTTTCGTGTTTAGTTTTTGCCGTGGTATATATTTTTTTGAAATCGAGGAATATGTCGCCTACGCGAACACCGTTTCTACTGATTTTATCGGAATAGGTGGGTCCGATACCTTTTCCTGTGGTCCCGATTTTGGAGCTTCCTTTCGCAGCTTCATAAGCCGCATCGAGAATTCGGTGTGTGGGTAAAATCAGGTGAGCTTTTTTTGAAATGTAGAGGCATTGGGTGAGATCGTGTCCGCTTTCGGCTAAACTTTCGGCTTCTTCTTTGAACAGAATAGGATCCAAAACTACGCCATTCCCGATGATATTTATTTTCCCTCCTTGAAAAATACCCGAAGGAATAGAGCGTAAAACATATTTTTCGCCTTTGAATTCCAGTGTATGGCCGGCATTGGGGCCTCCCTGAAAGCGAGTGATTATATCATAATTGGGTGTCAATACATCAACGACTTTACCTTTACCTTCGTCGCCCCATTGCAATCCTAAGAGAACATCGACTTTCATAATTTGAGTGTTATGTAAACTTTAATTCGGTTTATTTCTTTTCGATTTTATCTTTTTTGTTTTTGTTGCTACATCGGCTACAAATGCCATAGACATATAGGGTATAGTACGATGTATTGAATTTATTGAATTTGCGAGTATTCAAATTGGACATCAAATCCAAATCTTTTACTTCCCTGACTTTACCACATTTCATACAGATGAGATGATGATGGTTGGCATTATATACTCGTTCATACTGTGCCAGATTACTCCCGAATTGGTGTTTGCGCACTAAGTTGGCTTCGAGTAACAGATCTATCGTGTTATAGACCGTGGCTTTGCTTACTCTGTATCCATTTTGGATCATAGCTTCATATAGAGTTTCTACATCGAAGTGTTGAGTTGTCGTGTATATTTTCTCCAATATAGCAAACCGTTCCGGGGTTTTTCGTAAATTCCGGGATTCTAAAAATTGTATAAACAACTGTTTTACAGTTTCTTTTGATTTTTCTTCTGGCATGGTAAACAACCTATGTTACAAATTTAGCTATTTTTGTATTACAAGCAAAACAAATTCAGTTTGAATCGTATCTCGAAAATTCTTTGAACAGTTCCTTTTCTTGGTTTAATTCATCGAATAAGTTACTGTATAACTCATTGTTCTCGAATGAGTTTTTTGAATTCGACAGAATAT
>ERZ773143.780-NODE-780-length-33148-cov-33.502674_pt1 | contig 33148 bp, 23 predicted proteins | sample MGYA00580852_ERZ773143 | MGnify/ENA primary metagenome ERZ773143 (study PRJEB29015, sample SAMEA2737853) | human gut metagenome | biome: human gut; feature: human-associated habitat; material: faeces | place: China | collected 2012 ... | reverse complement strand
TCGACCAGTTATTACCAGTGATATTTCCGGATGCAGGGAAGCTTTGGTGGATGGAATCAGTGGTTTGCTTGTACAGGTAAAAGACGAGGATGATCTTTATGCAAAAATGAAACAGTTTTATGAGCTGCCGTATAATGAAAAGGTTGAAATGAGTGTAGAAGCAAGAAAATTTATTGAAAAGAATTTTGACAAAAATAAAGTAATTCAAGATACTTTGAATAAGATAGGACTATTATGAAAAAAAGGCTACAAACTGCAACTATTGGTTTGATTATATTGACGTTTATAAGTAAGATACTTGGATTTGTGAGGGAATTGGTAATATCATATATCTATGGTACTACTGCGATGAGTGACGCATATAGTATGGCAAATTCAATTGCAATTCTGATTGTTACCGGTTTGGCAATGGGAATAATGACAGCATATATTCCTGAGAGTATGCTGATTGCTGGAGAGGATAGAAGAAATGAGTTTTTCAATAATCTTATAAATGCAGTATTATTGATTTGCGGAATAATATCCATAATTTGTATTATATTTGTAAAACCAATTGTATCTGTTATTGGAATTGGCTTTTCAGATGAAACAAAAAGATATACCGAAATTTTATTATGTTTTGTGATGATTGCATCTGTTTGCATCTTTCTTATATATACAATCAGCGGTTTTTTAAACACTAAAAAGAATTTTTACTATAATGGAGTTCAGTTAATAATAACAAATTTTATTGTTATTATTGCAGTTATGTTGAGCAAAGAAAGTCCAGTAAAATTAGGTATGGGTTACCTGATGGCATACATAATTCCTCTTATATTAGGATTGTTGTTAATGAAACAATATAATTTTAAATATAAGAGAATATTGAATTTTCAAGATAAGCATTTAAGAAAGATATGCACTGTTTCAATAATAGCTTTTTTGGGAACAAATGTTATCAAATTAAATGTTATGCTCGACAGGGTGTTTGCATCAATATTGCAGGAAGGTGCAGTGGCTGCGATAAATTATGCTTTTACATTAACATCCATTGTACCTGAAGTTTTTTCACTTTCCATGATAACGGTATTATACCCTGAATTATCAGAACTATTTGTAAAAGAAGAATATACTTTGTTCGAAGAAAAAATTGTGAAATTATTGAAACAAACTATTTTGATACTGGTTCCGATAACTGTTTTTTTCTTAGCAGAAGGAGATTGGCTTGTTCAGGCATTATTCCAAAGAGGTGCCTTTGATGAACAGGCAACCAATATGACTGTTCAGGTACTAAAGGGATATTCACTGGGTATGCTTCCAATTGGTATTAGTTTCATTTTATGCAAGGTATATTTTGCAAGAAAAGAGGCTCTAGTCCCTACAGTATGTTTAGGAATTAGCATTTTAATAAATGTCGTATTAGATTTTATTTTAGTCCATCGTGGATTAATGGAATTAACAGCAGTCACAACTATTAGTATAGCATTGGCAACTTTTGCAATGCTTTGGATTTTAATAAAAAAGGGCGCTATATGTAATATAAAGAAAATTTTAAAGGTATTTTTCAAATCTATTTTTGCGGCATGTTTTATGGCTGCATTAATTATTGGAATGAGAAAGTACTGTATGACATTATATGAACAAAGCGGAATGGTAGTGCAATTTTTGCTGTTGGCTGGAATTACATTTATATCAGGCCTTTCTTATATTGTATGCATGATTATATTAAAAGAAGAAACTTTATTAGATGAGTTAGAAAAGATAAAACATAAATTATGAAAATGGGTGAAAAGATGAAGACGATAGTGCATGTTCTAAATACAGGTTCATATTCAGGGGCAGAGAATGTTGTAATACAAATTATCAAGAAAATGAATGAGTTTTATCCAAACCAATATCGAATGATATATATGGCCCGCAAAGGTCCAATTGAGGAGCGATTAAAAAAGGAAAATATAGAGTATTATCTTGTTGACAAATTATCGTTCAGAACAGTTAAGCAGATGAGAAGAATATATTCACCGGATATTGTTCATGCACATGATTTTACTGCTAGTATATTGGTTGCGTTAACAAGAAAAAATGAAAAAATAGTTAGCCATCTTCATAATAATCCATTATGGATTAGGTCTTGGAATTTAAAAACTTTGGCATATTCATATACGATTCCAAAGTATAAGAGTATATTAGTTGTGTCAGAGGCCGTAATTGATGAATATATTGCACATAAAAAAATACAGGAAAAAAGTACTGTTGTTGGAAATCCGATTGATTTGCAAACGTTAAGGGAAAGACAAAATATAAATGACAAAAAGATATATGATATTGCATTTTTAGGAAGATTAACAGAGCAAAAGAATCCGCTTAGATTTATTAGGATAGTAAAGCAGTTGGCAGATAGTGATAATAGTGTTCGTGCAGTTATGATTGGAGATGGACCTCAAAGGGAGATATGCATGAAAAAAATTCATGAATTAGTTCTTGAGCATGTTATTGAAATGACAGGTTTTTTGGATAATCCATATGAACTATTGGCTAAATCTAAAATATTATGCGTAACGTCTACTTGGGAAGGCTTTGGACTAATGGCGGTGGAAGGATTAGCACTCGAGCTTCCAGTTGTAACAACAAATGTTGGAGGTTTGAAAAATATTGTGACAGACGAGTGTGGTAAATTATGTCAGACAGACGAACAGTTTGTGCATGAAATTGAGAAATTATTAACAAATAACTCGTATTATGAGAATAAATGTATGCGTGCCAGGGAGAGGGCGGAAGAACTAGATAATGTAGAAAAGTATATGGCGGAGTTAAATAATATATATCAATAAGGACAAGGGTAAAGAAATGCTATTTTATATATTGCTGTTTTTATGCACAGCTTTTATCATTTTAATTACAAATCTATTAAAACAGGATAGGCAAAAAAGGATAATATATATTTTATGGTTTATTGGTGTTTTCCTTATTTCGGGACTGCGCTTTGAATTAGGAGGAAGTGATTACTATATATACCGGGAAGGGTTTGAAGCAATACCAAAGCTGTGGGAATTAAATCAACTAGGTGATTCAATAGAAAATATAAAATTGGTAAACAATTTTGAAATTGGTTATTTATTGTTTAATTCATTTGTAAAGACGTTGGGATTTAATTTTTATGGATTTACAGTAATAGAGTCGGCAATTTGGTATCTGTGTATGTATCATGGACTTAAACGTTATATTAATGACTGGGCAATTGTACTACCGGTATTCTTATATAAGCTGTTCTTTTATAACACATTTATTAGTTTAAGACAATCGATTACAATTGCTATTTTCTTTGTATCATGGAGGCTTATTCAGGATAAGAAGATTATAAAGTACTATTTGTTATGCATATTGGCACTGCTATTTCATAATGGGGCTATTATATTATTTGTAGTTTATCCTGTTATGCAGTTTAAATTAACAAAAAAGAGATTGTTGATTTTAAACGTAATTGCATGGTCTATGTTTTTGATAGATAAATTAGGATTTTCTATATTTGTAATGATTAATGCTATACTGGAGAGGATACCAAGTGAAAGTACTATTATATTTAAGGCAAAACAATGGATGTCAATGAATATGCCAATTAGCATTTTTCATATTGCAGAGTATATGCTATTAATGTTTCTGGTTATTATATGTTTTGATAAGATTATAGAAAAAGACAGTAATTCAGAATTTGTTTTAAAGATATTTACATGTTTGTTACCAATATTTGCAATATTTAGTGGGAATGTTGTGTCAACAAGATTTAAAGATTACTTTACCATTACATATGGAATTATCCTGATGTACTTATGCCAAATTGATGAGGGAAGAAAAAAATATATTGTTCAGTTATGTACAGTAGCAATTTGTGCATATGGATATTTCAGATATATTATCAACTTTGATGCGGGCGGTCTTATGCCATATGTAACTTTTGTTTCAAAAGGAATAGGAATCTTTAATTAATAAAAAGAAAGGATAAAAGTATGAAAAAAGAATTTGAGAAGAAACTGGGATTATTAGAATTAATCAAGTATTGGGGAAGAAGTCTAAAATGGATTGCAGGAATTTGCATTCTTGTATTTATAATTGTGGCAGGCAAAAGTTATCTGAGAAATCGTACAAATACATCTAATCAGAGTGATATGTTAGCGGAAGAGTCTGGTTATGTATGTTCAACGATGATTTCTATCATTCCAAAGACACCAACGGATGGAAGCCAGAATGTCGCAATGGATACATATTTAGCAGTTATGATTAGCAATACGGTTATCCAAGATGTGATTGATGAATTAGGACTTTCTGATAGCTTCATCGATTTATTTCACAAGATGACATGGGAAATAAGGGGAAATACACTGAAATTAACGATCACATCTCCGGTAAATGAAATAGATGGATATACATGGGATGCTGTATTGAGTAAAATTGTTGATGTTGGAGAGAAACAAATAGAAAATACTTATAATATTAGTAGTTTTACATATATTGATAAACCATATTATGAAAATGTGAGTCAGCAAGCAGCAGAAACAACAACCAATACAGTTCCAACTATTAGTTATGGAAGCATTATAAAAAAATCTATTTTAGTATCAGCAGTTGTTTTTATTTTGTTAAGTGCTGTGGTAATGTTAAAGAATTTATTAGATTTAAAGATTTCTTGTAAAGAGGATATTGAGAACAACTTAGATATTCCAGTATTAGTAGAAATAGAAAAATAAAGGGGCAAATACAAAATGAAAAAAAATAAAATCGATATTAATACAAATGTTAAGCGTGTGTCAAATATAATTTTAAACTCAAAGACACATATACAGTCAATATGTTGTGTGAACTTTGGGGAGGATAGTGTCAGGATAAATCATTTTATAGAGTTACTTGCAGCGGATTTAAAGAAACGAAGCGAAGTCATTGATAAAGAGGAGTATCGCATTTTAAATATGCATTCTATTATTAATAATGCCGAAGCTTTTTTTGAAGCAGGAAAAAGTGATGCAACCTTAATTTTTATCAAAGGGAACGAAGTAAACGGAAACCAGGCTATGGATTGGAAAAGAGAATTGGAAATGAATGGGGCTAATATATTAGGAGCCGTTTATTTTCAATAGGAGAATAAAATGCTTACAATTTTTACACCTACATATAATCGTGCATATATATTGGACAAGTTATATTTATCATTATGTGTACAGACTAACAAAGATTTTGAATGGCTAATTATTGATGACGGATCAACGGATAATACTAAAGAAAAAATTCAAAATTGGATATCGGAAAAAAAGATTCAAATCAGATATGTCTACCAGAAAAATGCAGGAAAATCTGCAGCACATAACCGAGCATTGGAATTAACAAAAACAGAGTTGTTTGTCTGTGTTGATTCGGATGATCAATTACATGAAAATGCGGTTGCGGTTGTACTAGAAGAATGGGATAAGTTAAGAAAGCAGAGCAAACAGGAAGTCGGCGGAATGGTTGCATTTCGAGAGATGAGTGATGGAACCCCTATTACGCAGTATCAGGAAAATTTGGATTGTAAGGTTGGAAAATTGAAAGAGTTTTATGACAGGAAAATTATTTCAGGCGATACAATGCTGATTTTTGATGTTAGTAAAGTTGGTTCATTGCGTTTCCCTGTGTTTGAAGGAGAGAAATTTGTGCCTGAAGCATATTTGTACGACCAATTTGATCAGATTAGTTCATTTCTGATTGTACCACAGTATATCTATATATGTGAATATCTGGAAGATGGTTATACACAGAATATGGCACGATTGATTGCAAAAAATCCGAAAGGGTATTTGGCCTATATAGAACAACGTATAAAATATGACAAGGATATAAAGAATGTAATTTTTGATACAATACGATACGTGGCAATAGCAGTTTGTGCGAAAAAAAAGCACATTATAAAATCAGCATACAATCCGTTTTGTGCATTTGTGATGTATCCGTTTGGAAAATTGTTTTACCATATAAGGTATAAGGAGTATTGCTAGGAGAAAAATATGCGAGGATTCAGATTATAACAGATAGAGGAGAAAATATGAAGATATTAGCATTTTATTTACCACAGTTTCATGAAATACCAGAGAATAATGAATGGTGGGGAGAGCATCATACAGAATGGGAGAACTTAAAAACAGCAAAGCCATCCTATAAAGGGCAGTATCAGCCTCGTGTTCCATTAAATCAAAATTACTATAATCTCACGGATGTAAAAACTTTGGAATGGCAGGCTGAGATTGCAAAGAAATATGGTGTTTATGGCTTTGTATATTACCATTACTGGTTTGAAGAGGGAATGTTACTTGAGAAACCAGCAGAGATTATGTTAGCGAATAAGAGTGTGGATATGCCGTTTTGTTTCAGTTGGGCAAATCATACATGGAAAAGAGAGTGGGCTAGTAAATCGGATAAGATATTGAGGGAACAGACATATGGTGGAAGAGAAGAATGGCTCAAACACTTTAATTACTTGTTACCTTTTTTTAAGGATGAGAGATATATCAAGATGAATGGAAAACCATTATTTATCATATATAATCCTAGAGATTTTAAAGAATTTCCTCAAATGCTTAAACTGTGGGATGAAGAGGCACGAAAGAATGGGTTATTGGGAATTGAATTTATTCATCAGGATAGTACCTACAATCATAAGAAGGAAGAACTAGGAGAACCGTATTCATATGGAATAGAATTTCAGATGAGTAAAGCGGTGAAAAAATATGTTTCCGAAAGCACAAAATTTAAAATAGAACGTGTGTTGAATAGAGTGGCAGACGTGTTGCCATTTTTAAGATGCAAGGCAACAACAATGCAATATACTTATGATGATATATGGAATATTATTTTAAAAATGGAACCAATAGATGACACTTGGTTTCCAGGTGCATTTGTAGATTGGGATAATACACCGCGTAGAAAAAATAGAGGGCAGGTATGTACAAACGTTACGCCGGAAAAATTTAAAAAGTATTTATCCATGCAGATTAAAAGGGCAAGGGATGTTTATCATAAGGATTATCTTTTCATGTTTGCATGGAATGAATGGGGTGAATCTGGGTATTTAGAGCCAGATGAAAAATATGGATATAAGATGTTAGAGGCTGTTCATGATGCATTACAAGAGAATGGTGAATTACCAGAAGTATAAATAAGGGGCAAAGAATGAAAATTAATATAATTATACCAACTATTCTTATGGGTGGTGGTTTGCGTGTTGCTTTTCAATATGCAAATGATTGGGTAGAAAGAGGACATGATGTTTTAGTATATGTTCCCATGTTGTATGAGGAAGTAGATAGAAAAATAAAAGTTCGGACGAGCATTGCAAACACATTTTTGCGAGGAACTAAAATTGAGTGGTATGATTGCAAATTTCCAGTAAAGAAGGCAGTAAATGTATCAAATCAATTTATACGTAATGCAGATATTACGATAGCGGTTGGTCCATGCTCTGCTAGAAGAGTAAGTAGATTAGATGAGAAAAAAGGGAAAAAGGTTCTTTTTATCCAAGGACATGAAGTGAATGAACAGAAGACAAATTTAGAAGATATAGATCGTACCTATCAATATGGAATGCATATGGTTGTAATAACCAAGTATATGAGGGACTACATATATGAATTAACGGGTGAAAAAGCGGAAGTTATTTATAATGGGATACCCGAGAATGAGTTTATTTCTGTTCCAAAGATTAGAAATGAACAAAAAACAATCATTATGTTAGCAAATTTTAGTCACTATAAAGGCGGCTATAATGGATTGGAAGTGTTGAAGCGGGTTAAGAAAAAGTATAATGTCAGGTGTGTTTTGTATGGTTTAACAAAGGATGAACATATTCCGGATGATTTTGAATTTTATCAGCAACCATCAAGAAAGAGGCTGATGCAGCTATACAGAGAGGCAGATATTTGTCTTTTCCCAAGTGTTGAGGAAGGCTGGGGATTGATTGTAACAGAAGCAATGGCAAATAAATGTGCTGTTGTAGGTAATAGGACGGGCTGTTTGAGGGAGTTTGGTGAACATGAGATAAATGCACTGATAACAGATGGACCTGATTATACACAAATGGAAAAGTATATAGAACGATTACTTAACAATGAAGAACTGCTTATAACATTACAGGAAAATGGTTATAAAGAGGCCTGTAAAATGAAAAGAAATATGTCGTTTGAACATTTTAACCAGTTTTTGGAAGATTTAAAATAAATTAGAGGTATGTTGAAGTGAGAGAAGGCATGAAGAAGAAAAAAATATGGGATAATGGCATATATAACTGCGATTTATTTCGTAAGAAGAAAGTGTTGATATTGGTTCCGCACGAAGATGATGAAATTATTACAGTGGGAACAATTTTACCTATTCTTAACGAAAACGAATGTGACATATCAATTGCTTTTGCAACGAATGGTGATTATCATGGAAGTGATATGGCAACTGTCCGTATGAATGAGAGTCTGCAATATTGTAGAAAGATGCAGATAAAAGAAGAAAACATATTCTTTATGGGCTTTGGCGATTATGGGGAAAATTTACAGCATTGGTATAATGAGTCAAAATGTGTGCCTTCACCAGCAGGGGTGAGTGAGACATATGCACCAAGCGGATTAAAAACATATTCATATTTGAAATTTGGTGAAGAGTCAGAATATACAAGAGAAAATTATGGGAAGATATTAAAAGATATTTTGCTGGAATGTAAAGCCGATATAATTTTTTGCATCGATTGTGATATACATTGTGATCATATAGCACTGTCCCTTATGTTTGAAGAGGTGATTTCCGAAATTATCCGGGAAGAACAATACATGCCATTAGTATTCAAAATGTTTGCGCATGATATATTGTGGATGGGGATACAGGATTTTTATACATTGAATCTAGAATCTTGTAAGTCAATAGCACAGAATCCACATCATACTTATGCAGATAGATTTTTTGAAACATATTATTCCTGGGAGCAGCGTGTGCGTTTCCCTATTTTTAATGAATATTTTAGTCATTATGCCTTTCAGAACTCGTACCTGAAACTGATGAAAATTTATAAGTCACAGTATGTAAAATACCATTTTCCAAGATTATTGAATTCAGACCAGGTGTTTTGGCTTAGAAGAACAGATAATTTACTCTTAAAAAGTAAGGTCATGGCATCATCAGGAAATGCAGAGTGTTTTCAAACATTAAAGATGTTTGAATGCAAGGATGTATGTAAAAAGACAAATCTACTCGAAGATGGACAAATTGTCTGGAAACCGGCTGAGACAGATAATGAGAAAACGATATCAATAGAATTTGAATCCAAAAGTAAGTTTCAAGAGATTGTTTTTTATACAGGACTTTTGTGTGAAAATATAATGGATATTGAAATTCGGACAGATGCAGGAATGGTAATCCATACAGGTTCAGTGGCGGGAAATGGAAAAACATTTCATTTGAAAATGAAGGAACTTGTAGACTGCTGTAAAGTTGATATTCGTTTTTATGGTGAGAGAATAGAGATTTCTAAAATAGAGATATTGCCTTTTAGGAAAAGAGAGTGTAAATATGTAAAGATAATGAAAGATGAAAATTTTATTTATCAATATATAGCATATTCGCAAGAGAATGTTAAATTGTCGCTATATGGTTTTGATGGCATACAGGGTGGAAAAATTCAAAGTGAAGACTTTCAATGGTATGAGCTGGTTAATGGGGAAAAGAAATTAATTAGCAGTGATGTGTGTCTGGAGAAAGACGATAAGAGAAAAATAATCAGAGTTGAAAGAAAAGATAATCCAGCAATATATGATCAAGTTGAAATTATAGTGTATTCTAAGCTGCATATCTTTTTTGCAAAGTATATAAAAAGAATTGGATATTATTATAATAAGTTGATTTATAAATTAGTAAGAATGATTAATCGCAGGAGATGAGGAAAGCTTTATATGAAATTCGCAAAGAAAAATACATTGAAATTAAAAGGAATTAGAAGAAATGAAACAGTATGACTTGGGAGTGGTAATTCTAAATTATAAAACATGGCAGGAAACGATTAAGTGCGTTGAAAGTATATTAAATACATCTGCAATTGATACAAAAATATTTATAGTTGATAATCATTCAGAGAATGGTTCATATGAAGAATTGAGTGCAAGATATAACGGTCATGAGAACATTGAGTGTATAGAGGCTGGAGAGAATGGTGGGTTTTCGAAAGGCAATAATATTGGATTAAAGGCATGCAAAAATGCTGGCATAAATTATGCAATTATTACCAATAATGACATAATTTTTAATGAGGGCTGTATTAACAGTATGTATCAAGAAATAAAAGCAAGGGATAATGCTGTTCAGCTTGCGCCTAAGGTACTGAGCGTGGATAAAAAATTCATTTCTCCACCATGGAGTGGACAACAAAGTTTATTGCAATATTTACATATTAAGAGTCCTCAAGAGTATATCATGAAAGAGGAAGAGCTTATAGGAGTATGTAAAGTATATATGGTGCCAGGTGGGTGTTTTATCGTTAATGTTGATAAATTTGATGGGATGCAAGGTTTTGACGAAAATGTATTTCTCTATAATGAAGAAGGAATTATATCGGTCAAAGCGAAGGAACATGGATACGATATATTCTTTGATGCAGATGCAACGGTAATACACAACCATGGAGCAAGTACAGATAAAAAGACACTATTTGTAGATGCTGAAATTTTAAAAAGCGGAATGTACTACTGGAAAAATTATGAAAAAGTATCAAATGCGAAGATATTATGTATTTATATATTTATGATACTTAGAATGATGGCAAAAGTGCTTTTGGGAAGAGTAGAAAGAGTTGGAAGCATTAAGTTTTTAAGAGAATGTCATAAACAAATAAAGCTTATTTTATAGAGGAAAGAAAATGAAGAAGTTGATTATTAATTTGGTAGGGGCATATGATAGATTTAATTATGGGGACATGCTTTTTCCTTATATAATTGAATATATCTTAGATAAAAATTTTATAAGTTATGAGTTAACATGTTATGGTTTGCGCAAGAGTGATTTTACAAAAGTTGGTGCAAAAGAAACAAAAAGAATGGCTGAAATGCCAATGGATGGATATGTCATTGTTGCTGGTGGAGATACTATGGTTGCCAATATACAATTTCTGTATTTAGATAATATTGAATCTAAAATACAGTTATTGTTTGAAAGGTTTATAAGAAAGATATTAGGTGGGAATTATGTACAATTAGTAAAAAAACGAACCCAAATTGATAATAGTTACCCATACGATATTGACTATACAAATACCATTTATAATGCGGTCGGTGGTTGTGGGTTAAATGAGATTGCTGATAGTGATTCTGTTAAAAGTGTGGTTTTAAAGGCTAAGTATATAGGAGTAAGAGATATTGCTACCAAGAGAGCATTGGATAATTGTAATGTAAAATTGGTTCCTGATACTGTTACAATCATCTCTGATATTTGGAAATACGAGAGTCTAAAAGCAGAGTTAAACAACAAATATATCGAATTAAGAGATAAATATATTGTAATTCAGATTCATGGAAAAGTAGATGAAAAGTCCATAGATGTTCTCAAGGAAATTATAGAAGAATTGTATATGGAAAAGAATATGAAAGTGGTTCTTTTACCACTAGGAAGAGCAATTTCACATGGAGATATTAAAGGATTAAAAAAATTGCATAGAAAAACACAAGAAATATGTTATTTTTACGATAACATATCATTGAGGGAAATTACAATGATATTGGCGTGCAGTGAGGGATTTATTGGAACAAGCTTACATGGGAATATTGTAACATGTTCATATGGTAAAAAAAGTATATTACTAGCGGAAGAAAATTCTAAAAATTGGTGGTATTGGAAGACTTGGTGGCAAAATAGTAATTGTGAGTTAGCATCATTTGATAATCTCAAAGAAAAATTAAAAAGCTTATTTGAAAGATATGATTCAAGTAAATTACAAGAACAAAAAGAATTAGTATATAAACATTTTCAACAACAAGTGATGATAATGAAGAAAGATTTATCTGAGGAAAATTAATGATAAAAAATATATTTAAAGTATTGATATCAAATATTCTTGTTATGTTAGCATCAGTTGTTAATACTTTAGTTATTCCTAAAATATTATCTATTGATGGTTATGCAGGGTATCAGACGTTTATGTTATATATTTCATATGTTGGTCTTTTGACATTTGGTTTTCATGCAGGTATGTTCGTTAAGTATGGCGGAAGAAATGAAAGCCAGATTAATAAGGAACAATTCAAAAGTGAGATAAAACTAGTTATATCAAGTCAAATTGTTATTAGTATATTTGTATTTTTAGTGGCAATTATTACGTATAATAAACTTCTTTTTGCAACTGCATTGTGTATTTTGAGTATAAATTTTGTTACAGTATACAAATATTTGTATCAGGCATGGAATCAATTTACAAAATATTCGTTGATAAATATAATTCAATCCTTTGGATTTTCAGGAATTATATTAATCCTTTGGATTTGTTTAAAAAAAATAAATGTTCAAATTGTTATAAATATATATGTAGGAATTAATGCATTGTGCTGTTTAGGAATATATATTCCATACAGAAGAAAGTTTTGGAAAGTAAAGTGCAACAAGCTTTTTTCAAAGGAAAATAGAGAAGTTTTAAATGTAGGCATATTGTTGATGCTTAGTGGTGCTGCTAATGTAATTTTTAGTTCAGTTGATAAATATTATATTAAGGGATTGTTTACAAATTATGAATTCTCTATGTACTGCTTTGCGATTACCCTGCTAAATGTAATGAATGTTTTTATTAGTGCAATTGCTCAGCCAATGTATTTGCAGTTAGCAAATCATATTAATGATTATGAGGAACGAAGTAAATATAAAGAGATGTTGTTGTGCTTTGGAGCGTTGTCAGGCTGTGCATACTATGCTGTTGCAGTTATTGTAAAATATTTTATACCAGAATATTTGGATAGTTTGAGTGTTGTCGCAATTTTGTTCGCTATTTTTCCAGCAGTCGCAGTTATCAATTGCCTATATGTCAATTTGTATAAGGCTACGAACCAGATAAAAAGATATATTTTTACATTATTTGTGATAATTATATGTTCCGTAGTGTTAAATGCTGCATTTGTTTTAGTAGATAGAAATTATCTTGCGATAACGGCTGCTACTACGATATGCTACTATATATGGTATTTCCTTTCAGCGAGACATTTTGAGGGACTACATGTAAAAATAAGAGATGTAATATATTTGATAGGTTTTCTTCTTATTTATTTTTTTATAACAAGAATTGCAAATGTTGTATTAGGTTTCGTTTTATATGCAGTCGTAATTGGATCGTGGTCATTTATTATTTATCATAAGAGCTTGATGATTTTGATAAGAATGAGTCTGAAAAAGGTGATATCAAAGAAAACAGAGAGGAATTGAAGTGTTCATGGAAAAAATTAGATTAGTAATAGGTATTATAATTTTAGTAAGTTATTTTGCAATAGTTCCAACGAGTATTGGAATTGTAGGAGATAAGCTATTGCCTGGGGCAAGAAAAAAAAGTTTTACTGAGAAGTATATATGGGGAAATATCTTTTTATGGGCACTTTTTCAAATAATATGCGTCCCATTAGATTTGGCAAATGCCAGTTTTGATATCTTGGTTATTATATATGGGATAATAATCGTTGCCATTCTGATAGGATGCTATATTTTTAAATATCATGAAATAAAAAATACAATATTAGCATTGAAGGTTAATATAACATTATATGAACTGTTGATTATAGCACTTATTTTAATTCAGATATTTACATATATTTTTGGAGTGACATATGCTGGGGGCGATGATACCACATATATAAGTGCGTCTCAGTATGCAGTTGAGAAAAATGGGTTTATACAGGGTGACTGGAAACTTTTATTGACATCATGGAATTATTATATAGCTTTCTTAGGAAAAATAACGGGAATTCATGTTGCAGCAATTGCACATACAATATTGCCGGTGTGGCTTGTACCTATGGCATATATGGTCTACTCACTAATTGGAAGACGGTTATTTCAGAATGAACGAAAGAAAATAGCCATTTTTATGTTTTGGATGACTATATTGGTTGTTTTTGGTGGATATTCATGGTATGTTCTGACGTTACGCCTTGCGGTATGCATCTGGCATGGAAAGGCAGTAATGGCATCAATAATGTTACCCTTTTTGTTTTATTATCTGCTTAGTACAGAGAACTACAATAAAAAAAGAATACTGGAACTAATACTAATTGTGATTGCAACTATTTCCATGAGCTTGATGGGGGTAGGTCTAACGATTTTGATGATTTCAGCCAACATTATATGCAGATTGAATATAGAAAAAATAAAAAAGAAGATTCCGTTATTGATAATAATCATGGGTATTTCATTAATAGCGATATTTTATGGCGCTAAGTTGTCTTTGCTAGAAGGTTTTATTCCAGAAAGGATTTCAGGGTTATTTCCTCAGGCAGTAGATATGGTAAAAAATACGTATCAAGTGTATTGGAATCATTCCAATATACAATGGATATATTATCCATGTTTGGTCTATGTTTTGCTTAGAAAGAGGATAGGGGAAGAACATTCTTTTTTGAAAAAATATATAATATGTATATATGCGTTCATTTTTAATCCGATAGTATTTTATGTTTCTTATTGTTTGCTGGAAGCTACTAATGTATATGTGAGACTTTATTATATTTTATTTGTGGAGATATTCATATCTTATGCATTAACTCTTGTGATAGCAGATTTGAAAAAATGTAAAAGACAGATTATGGTAGGCATATGTGGATTGATATTAATAGTTATATGTGGAAAGAACTATTGGGAATTGGGGCAGTATTCATGGTTTAATAATATTTACAAGTTACCGGAACAGACAATAGAATTGAGCAATGCAATTGGAGATTATACAAGTGAAGATACATGGCTTGTAGCAGATTTGACGACATATAATTATATACAACAATATAGCAGTCAGTTTAAAATTGCGTATATCTATCAGGGACAGAGTCTCGATGAGATATTGACATATATGAAGGAAAATAGTCTTCAATATTTGGTGTGGAATAAGAGCATGGATGATGCCAATAGATTAACAGCTCTAGGGGCATCGGAAATAGCTTCGACAGATGTATATACAGTGTATAAATTTGAAAAGATAGAATGATATTTATACCGGATGAAGAAAGATGGAATCTGTTGGGGTGATATATCAAAATATTGAATAGGAAAGTGAGGATAGGGTAATGGTCTTGGCAGTAATACCGGCTCGTGGCGGCTCAAAAGGAATACCACGGAAAAATGTCCGTTTGATGAATGGAAAACCACTTATTTATTATGCAATTCATAATGCAAAGAATTGTCCGAGCATTGATGATGTTGTAGTTTCATCGGATGATGAAGAGATTTTGAAAATAGCTTCTTCTTATGGTGTAGAGACCATGACCAGAGATAGTGAACTGGCAAAGGATGCCGTGACATTAGACCCGGTTATCTATGATGCAGTCTGCACTATGGAAAAGAAGAAAGGGATTCAGTATGATGTGGTAATTACCTTACAGGTAACATCACCGTTACTTTCTTCTGATACCTTGGACAAGGCGTTGGAAAGCTTTTTGGCTTCTTCCGATGATACTTATATCAGTGTGGTAAATAAGCCACATTTATCCTGGACGAAGAAGGATGGCTGCTATGTACCGAATTATGAGAAACGTCTGAACCGTCAGCAGTTACCGCCGAACTATCTTGAGACAGGTGCATTTCTGATTACAAGAAGAGAATGTATGGAGGTAAACAGCCGTATTGGAAAGAAGGTTTCTGTCTATGAGATGCCGGAGCGTGAGGCGGTGGATATTGATGCAGCTTCCGACTGGGTATTGTGTGAGCATGAACTGAAAAAGAAACGGATTATTCTTCGGGCAGACGGATACAAAGAGCTTGGAATGGGACATATTTATCATTGTCTGACACTGGCATATAATCTGACTGGACAGGAGCTTCTCTTTGTAACAAAAGAGCAGCATGAGCCGGGACTGAAGAAACTGCAGGAAGCAAATATGCCGGTACATACCATTAAGAGTGACGAAGAATTCATGGAATTCGTGCAGGAATGGAAGCCGGATGTTGTAGTAAATGACTGCCTGAATACCGAAGCAGATTATATCAAAGAATTAAAAAAATATGTGAAACGTGTCGTAACCATAGAAGACCTTGGAGAGGGCGCCGATTTTGCAGATGCAGTGATCAATGCGCTGTATGAAGACCATACCAGAGGAGATAATTATTATTGGGGAGCCAATTATGTATGCCTCCGGGATGAATTTTTCTGTGCTGCACCATCTGTATTTCATGAGCAGGTGCAGAATGTAGTGGTTATCTTCGGTGGAACAGACCCATCGAACTTTACCAAGAGAATCTATGAAATGGCAAAACGGATTCATAAGGATTATCCGGAGATTAAATTCCATTTTGCACTGGGTGTAGGATATGACCAGAAAGCAAATCAGATTGAAACAGACGAGGCAGCAGGCATCTATGTAGAACAGAATTTAAAACACATCAGCGACCTGTTTGGTAAGGCAGACCTGGCATTTACTTCTCAGGGCAGAACCGTCTATGAGCTTGCAACCATGGGCGTACCTGCAGTGGTTATGGCTCAGAATGAGCGTGAGATGAAGCACACCTTTGCACAGATGAACAATGGTTTCTTAAATCTTGGACTTGGAATCAATGTGGCAGATGAAACCATTGAGACAACCTTCCGCTGGCTGGTTGAGACACCGCAGATTCGAAAGGAAATGCAAAGCCTGATGATGCGTCATGATTTGAAGTCCGGTATTAAGCGGGTAATTGGATTGATTTTGGAGGACGAAGAATAGATTTTGGTAGCAAGAGTGAGACCATTGAGACTAAAAATGAGACCATTGAGACCAAAGTGAGACTAATTGGAGAACAAATATGCAGAAGAACATAGCATGGCTTTCGAGCCTGCGTGGAATAGGCTGCCTCTTCGTACTGGCGGCACATCTTGGCGCAAGCTCGACAAATTATGGAATGTATTTTAACGGCTGTGGCAAAATAGGTGTCTGGCTGTTTATGATTTTCAGTGGATTCTGGTTTCTGTATCCGCTCTGCCAGAGGCAGCAGGCTTTGAAGGGGCGGAATCTTATGGGCTATTATGGCAAGAAAATCATCCGGATTATGATACCATATCTGGCAGTTCTGTTGATTTCCATGGGACTGGGATTTATTCCGGATGGAAAGGAACTGGTGCGGCATTTGTTGCTGATAGATGGATTTGGGCATTTCTGGTATATGCCGGTTATTATGAAATTTTTCCTGATTGCACCGCTGTTCTGGCTGTTGCAGCAGATGATAAGGAATAAAAAATGGCTGTTTGCAATAATCGCAGGAATTGGCATTGCACTGTCAGTAGTATTTCCGTTTACCACATACACAGAAAATTCCACGCAGTTGCGGTGGTATGTTCCGGTATTTTTAATGGGAATGCTTCTTGCAATTATCTGGGACTTCTGGAATAACTGGAAGGAAAACAGCGTAGGAGCAGATGTAATTGTACTGGTGTTGGCAGTAATATTATTTTCCTTTACACCATGGTTCCGGCAGAAACTGTGGGGAATCGAGCCATCTGCTTATCTGCAGAATAAATATCTGCTGATGGGGGGATTGTGGTGCCTTATTATTCTTGGAATCGTAAAAGGAAAAATATGGAAAGCATGGCTTAATAAGAGCCGCATCCTGCAATGGATTGGAGAAATCAGCTTTCCGCTGTACCTCATTCATTTCCCAATCTTAATGCGGTTAAATACTACGGAAATGGGATGGACGAAAAAAGTGATTATTGTATTGGTTACAAGTATTTTACTGGCGGCAATTCTCCATTGGGGCGTGGAAAAGCCATGCATCACATTGGCAAAGAAACTGACAGAATATAAAAAGTCAGAGAAGTAAAGGAGAAATGAATATGAGTAAAATTATAGAACGTGCTCTGACACATAAAGCAGTACTGATTGCAGAGATTGGTGTAAATTATTATGACATTGCAAAGAAAATGAACATTTCCAATATGGAAGCTGCGAAGTTAATGATCAAGAAAGCCAAGGATGCCGGAATCCATGCAGTAAAATTCCAGACCTATAAAGCTGATACGCTGGCAGCAAAGGATTCTCCTTCTTACTGGGATACCACGGAAGAGACAACAACATCCCAGCATGAGTTATTTCAGAAATTTGACCAGTTTGGCGAAAAAGAATATCAGGAGCTGAAGGATTACAGCGACGAAATCGGCATTGAATTTTTATCCACTGCATTTGACATCGAATCTGCAGATTATCTCGATAAGATGATGGATGTCTATAAAATATCTTCATCAGATATGAACAACCTTCCGTTTGTGGAATATCAGGCAAAGAAAAATAAACCAATGCTTATTTCTGTAGGCGCAGCCAATGAGGATGAGATTGACCGCATGATAGCAACAGTCCGTAAGGTAAATAACCAGCCGCTTTGCATCCTGCATTGCGTACTGGAATATCCGACTCCGTATGAGCATGCCAACTTAAATAAGATAGCAAGCCTGAAAGAAAAGTATAAGGATCTGATTATCGGATATTCAGACCATACGAAACCGGATGCCTGCGCAGATGTAATCAAAACAGCGTACAATCTGGGCGCGGTAGTGATAGAGAAGCATTTTACCCTGGACAAGACCTTAAAGGGAAATGACCACTATCATGCTATGGATCCGGATGATGCAAGAAAGATTCTTGCTGGACTGGAATTTATTGATACCATTCGTGGCAAAGGTGATTTATGCTGCTTAGAGACAGAGCAGACTGCCAGAAAGAATGCGAGACGTTCGTTGGTAACAACCTGCGATATTGCAAAAGGAACCGTAATCACAAGAGAAATGCTGACCTTCAAGAGACCGGGAACTGGAATTTCTCCGGAACGGATGGAAGAAATTATCGGATGCACGCTGAAGGTGGATGTGGCAGAGGATACGATTTTGAAGGATGAAATGTTAGGATAGAAAATTCTGAAATGCATAAACTACATCATAGTAACAATTTGACAGTTGCCGTATTTTTTTTACGGCAGCTATTGAAAAGGACTGAGAAGTAAGTTATTATGGATGTAATGAGAGAAAGCGAGGAATCTATGTTATTAGAATTTCACGTAAAGAATTTTAAAAATTTTAAAGACGAATTGATTTTAGATTTAAGCAGAACAAACAATTATGAATTCAGTGAAGAGGCTGTCCAGGATGGTGTTGTTAAGACCGCTTTGATTTACGGTGAGAATGCCAGCGGAAAGACAAATCTTGGTTATGCCATTTTTGACTTGATTCTTCATTTGACAGATAAGGAAAAAGCAAGTGAAGATTATTCTCCATATGCGAATTTAGAGCATCGAGGATACGTGGAATTTTATTACAAATTTCGGTTTGGTGAGCATATTCTTGAGTACAGTTACAGAAAAAGCCCAACAATGCTTCTTGTGAAAGAAGATGTAGAGATAGATGGAAAGAGAGTCATCTTTTTTGATTATAGAGCAAATAAGGGAGAAGTTCTGCTGAAAGGTGCAGAGAATCTTAATACAGATTTGGCAGAGAAAAACATTTCCTTTGTGAAATATATTGCCCGCAATACGGTTTTAGATGATAATGATGAGAATAATACGTTTGAAACTTTTATTGATTTTGTTGAGCATATGCTGATGTTCAGTTCTTTGGCAAAGAATAGTTACCAGGGATTTACAGTAGGAAGTGAAAATATTGGAGAAGGAATTATTGAGAGAGGCTATGTGAAAGAATTTCAGGAATTCCTAGCATCAGTGGGAATTAAATATGAATTGGTGGCAAAAGAGAGTGATGGAAGCAAGCGGTTATTCTGCCGGTTTGGAAAAAGGGATGTAAGCTTCTTTCGGATTGCATCAAGAGGAACCAGTTCACTGGCATTGTTCTACTATTGGCTGATTCAGATGAAAGAAGCATCCTTTGTATTTATTGATGAGTTTGATGCATTTTATCATGATACATTAGCAGAGCAGGTAGTGCGGGAGTTGTTGGCAATGGAACATACTCAGGCATTATTTACAACACACAATACTGCAATTATGACGAATGATTTGTTAAGACCGGACTGCTATATGCAGATTGTCGATGGACAGATTCGTTCTTTTGCAGATTCAACGGAGAAGGAGTTACGCAAGGCACATAATCTGAGAAAGATGTACCAGGCGGGGGCGTTTGATGGAAAATAAAATTAGTCATAAAGTGAGAGATGGTAGAGTTGGTATATAAGTGTTGGACTTACATAAAAATGGAACAGAGAACTGAGAAAAACAAAAAATTGATTTGCTTGGAAAAGTAAGCGAGGTGATTAAAGTGTTATTGAAATATAATGTATCAAATTTTAAATCTATTGGACATAATATTGAATTTAGTATGTTTCCAACAACGGTAGATATAGATGAGCGTTATACGAAAGAAATACAGACAAAAGCTGGAATTTGGAAAGTGTTAAAACGAAGTGCTTTTTATGGACCGAATGCATCTGGAAAAAGCAGCTTTATTGAATCCGTCGATTATGCTAGAGATTTTATTGTGAATGGAATTCCATCAGGAAGGGGAACGGGAGTAAATCAGTTCAAGGGGGAATTTGAAGATTTAGATAAACAATCGGTATTTCAATTTACCTTTTTAGCAGAAGACAATGAAATCTATGAATATGGTTTTTCTTTAGATTCAAAGCAAGTATGCGAAGAATGGTTAATGATTTTAACAAAAAAAGGTTTTAAACCATTATTTGAAAGGCAAACAGATGCTGAAGAAAAAACAATAATAGAGATTACTAGTAAATTTGCACGAAAAAAATCAAAAAATAGAGAGCTGGCAGAGCTTCTTAAGGAAACAATTAAAGAAAAACAGAAAAATCAGTTGTTTTTATATAAATTATATGATAATGGAGTGAAAAAAGTGGAGCCTGTAATGGAATGGTTTCGGTCTATTCAAGTTATTTTCCCAAATTCAAAAGTCCGTTTTTTGCCAATTAGAATTAGTACAGATATGGATTTTCAGAAATTTATATCTGACAGTTTGAGTAAAATGGATACAGGAGTTATACGGGTATCTGCAGTAAGTGATGAATTAGACTTTCATGATTTTGCGGAGAAGGCTAATTTTCCCAAAGAATTAATTCAGGAAATTGAAGAAAAGAAACATGGAATGTTCAATATAGGTGGAAAGTATTATATTTTTGGAGAAAAACAGAAAAATCGGATGAGACTCATTCAAATTAAATTTGAACATAGATTAAATTCGAAGAGCGTGGAATTTGATTTGGAGGATGAATCAGATGGAACTCAAAGATTATTGGATTTGTTACCAATGCTTTTTACAATAGATAAAAAGAACAAAAGTATTTATTTTGTAGATGAGATTGATAGGAGTCTTCATACTAAATTATCAAAGTATTTATTGAGACTTTTTTTGAAGAATAGTAATGAGACAAATTGCCAGATTATTTATACAGCACATGATGTGAACTTAATTGACATGGATGAGTTTTCTCAGGATGAGATTTGGTTTGTGGAAAAGAAGCTAACAGGAGAAACCACCATTAAGCCGATGTCTGATTTTGACATTAAAGGTGATCGTGATATCTTAAAGGCATATTTGAACGGACGATTTGGAGCTGTTCCAGTGATAAAGGGGGTGTAATAGATGCAACTTATTCACAGAAGAAGTACGCCTTATACTGAACAAAATCCATATAGACCAATAAGACCAACTACTTCTAAAATAATTTTTTTATCATGTGAAGGAAGCGTGACGGAGGAAGAATATATAGAAGTTTTATCTCGAATTTATGATGGGGTAAAAGGAAGGGTACAAGTGATTTCTGTGGCTGAAGATGAAGTGCATACACTTCCTAAAAAGAGGACGAGAAAGCAGAATCAAGTATTAGGAAAAACAAAACCATGGCAATTAGTGGAACGAATCAACAAATTTAAGGAAGAAAAAGAAACAAAATATGAATTCTCGAAATATCCCGAAGATGAGTTTTGGATTGTTTCAGATGTAGATGACAACTTAGATAATCACAAGGCTGAATTTGAAAATGCTATTAAGGAATGCGAAGAAAAGGGCTATAAATATGCAATAAGTAATCCATTTTTTGAAGTATGGTTGTTGTTACATCATGATGAAGTGAACGAAGAAGATGAAAAATATGCGGTAACTGCAACACATCACTATGAGCCAACAGATTATTTCAGAATTCGATTAGCTGAAAAGGGTGCACCATTGAAAGATGGGAAGCATTTAAATTTTGAACACTATTCGGATGAAAAAGTAAGACTTGCTGTAAAGAGAGCAAAAGAACTGATGGGGCAAAAAAATGAAAAAATTCCTACTGACTACGGAACATATGTATATAGAATTGTGGAAGAAATATTAGCTGTAGTTTAGTTTAAAATATAAAACTGTATCTTATAAGGAAATGTTTCAATATTTGTCATAGCAGGACATTTATCAGTGACAGAAGAAAAATTATGGAGGTGTGCGAATGAAGAAAAAAGTAGGAAACAGATTAATTGCCTTGTTACTGGCATTATTTATGGCAGTAACCATGATGCCGGATATGGCGGTTGGGGCAGAAGAAACAGACAATGGGGTGGCTGATGAAGCACAGAAGTGTGGTTATGAACAGCCAAAGGTCATCAATGTCGGAGAACTTGATGAGGATGAAGCAGAAGATTTACCAATAGTCAGGGCACAGTATAATGCAGCAGATGCATCTTACTGGGCAGTATATGGCTCCGACTATTATTATAGTAAGATGTCTGGTGCAGAGAAGCAGTTCTATCAGGCACTTTATGATGTGAATATGTCATTCCTTACAGGAAATAAGAGCGCCGGCTATAAGACCTTTGATTCTACGAGACATTATCATTCGGGCTTTGTTTCAATCGGCAGTCTGGATTTGGATACTGCACTGGAAGTAGCGAAAATTCTCCAGATGTCCAATCCACAGTTCTATTTTGTAAATGACGAGATGCTTTATGGTGTGAATTCAGATGGTAAATATCAACTGGCATTAGGCGTTTACAATACCTGCTCAAATGGAAGCGCAAGAGCGGATAAGACGAATGGAATTAAAAACAAGCTGGATTCATGGGTAGCATCGATTAAGAGCAAAGCGACAATTCTTGATATGGAACAGGAAGCACATGACATTATTATGCAGAATTGCTGGTACTCTGAGGAGGGAAGCTATCATCAGAGCAGTGCCGGAGTTCTGTTAGAAGGTAAAGCAGTATGTGCCGGTTATGCGGAAACCTTTGAAATGCTTTGCAATGCAGTTGGTATTCAGACGGTATGTGTTACCAGCAGCAGTCATGAGTGGAACAAAGTAAAATTGTATGGCAGATGGTATGCAGTGGATTGTACCTGGGATGACGATAAAGATGATAAAACGGGAACTGTCTATGGTTATATGTATTTTAATGTGTCAGATAATTACAGTGATGAATATAGCAAGTGGTCGCATACAGCAGAAAGCTGGTGGAGCAGCTATAGTGTTCCGGTCTGTGAGAATAACAACGTAATTACAGATAGAGATTATAAATATCAGGGAGTGGATTATTCGTCAGTCTTTGATGTGGATTATTATTTGAAAACCTACCCGGATATTAAAGCAGCTTTCGGTGCGGATGAGAATCAGGCATTTATGCATTTTATTAATAATGGAATGAATGAGGGGCGTCAGGGAATAGCAAGCTTTAATGTAATCTCTTATAAGAACAGGTATAAGGATTTAAGGACGGCATATGGCAGCAATTTACGCTCTTATTATTTGCATTACATATCAAATGGTAAAGCAGAAGGCCGTAAGGCAACTGGTAATGTGACAATTGCGGATGGTGTTACTGTGTATAATGGAGTAGATTATTCTTCTGTATATAATTACAGCTATTACATTAAGAAATATCCGGATATAGCAAAGGCTTTTCCAAATGATGATATCAGTACACTGGCTCATTTTGTGACATGCGGCATGAATGAAAAACGTCAGGGAAATATGAACTTTGATGTGAATTCTTATTACAATCAATATGCAGATTTACGGAGTGCGTTTGGTACAAACTGGAGAGCTTATTATCTTCATTATATACAGAATGGCAAGGCAGAGGGCCGGAAAGGAACCGGAACTAAAACTATGCAGGGAACTACTGTATACAATGGAGTAGATTATTCTGCAGTTTATAATATGGATGATTATCTGAACAAGAATACAGATGTGAAGAAAGCTGTTGGCGGGGATGACCTTGCTGCAATTGCTCATTTTGTGAATTACGGCATGAAGGAAGGCCGCCAGGCAAGCAGTAAATTTGATGTGAATTCTTATCGTATGCGTTATAAAGATTTAAGAAGTGCATTTGGATATGATTTGGCAAGTTATTATTACCATTATATGAGTTCTGGTAAAGCAGAGGGTCGTCAGGCAACCGGAAAAGTAACAGATATTGACGGGGTTACAGTATATAATGGAGTGGATTATTCTGCAGTTTATAATTTTAATTATTATGTGAACGCAAATCCGGATATTAAGGCAGCATTTGGAAATGATGATCTGGCTGTATTGTCACACTTCGTGAATTATGGAATGAAGGAAGGCCGCTGTGGTTGTGAAGCATTTAATGTGTTGACCTACCGTGAGAAAAACGGAGACTTAAAAGCCGCATTTGGCGATGACTTGAAACAGTATTATATCCATTATATGAACTATGGTAAAAATGAAGGAAGAAAAGCTGCATAGATTGGAATGCAGATAAGAAAGGCTGTTGCACAGGCAGATGAATTTCGGCGGTGCAGCAGCTTTTTCCATTTTGTGACAAAATTCTTAAGATTTTCATAATGACAAGTAGTAATTCTTTAAAGTAGATTCATATCGTGTTACAATACAAACAGTTGTGCAAATAGAAAAATATGGAGAAAATACTTATGAGAAAAACATGGAGACGACAGCTTGCCTTGGGGCTGGCAGTGGTAACGGTATGGACGGGTGGAAATGCAGAACATTTCTATGCGAGGCAGAAAGATTGTGAGACTTCGGCAATCAGTACAGAGAGACTGACAGATACAGAACAGAAAATCAATCTGGATAAAGTCAATTATCAGGTGAAGAAAAGTGCGTATGCACCTGTTTTTGATGCGTCCTATTATGCTGGGAATAATAAGGATTTGAAAGCAGCATTTGGAAATGATGAAAATGCACTTTTTCAACATTTCTTAAATTACGGAATGTCAGAAGGCCGTCAGGCAAATGCTGAATTTAATGTAAAGTCTTATCGGAATGCTTATGCAGATTTACGACAGGCATTTGGAAATGATTTAAAGAGTTATTATCTGCATTATATGAATTGCGGTAAGAAGGAAGGACGAAAGGCAGCCGGTGTTACAACCTTGCAGAATCCGGTTACAGTATATAATGGCGTAAATTATTCAGCTGTATATAATTACAATTACTATATCAGCAGGAATCCGGATGTTGCCAGGGCATTTCCGGATGATGATATCAGTACACTGGCACATTTTGTGAATTATGGAATGGCAGAAGGACGCCGGGGAGCACAGAATTTTGATGTGACCTCTTACCGGAATGCATATGCAGATTTGAGACAGGCATTTGGAAATGATTGGAAAAGCTATTATCTGCATTATATGAATTGTGGTAAGAGGGAAGGACGAAAGACAACCGGTGTCACAGAATTGCAGAATCCGGTTACAGCATATAAGGAAAAAGATTACGCAGCCGTATATGACTATGATTATTATATTTCAAAATACAGTGATTTAAAGAAAGCTTTTGCAGGAGACGACAGTGCAGCAATCCGTCATTTCGTAGAATCCGGAATGGCAGAGGGCAGACAGGCAAGTGGCGAATTTATACTGGGTGTATATAAGAGCAATTACAGTGATTTAAGAGCTGCATTTGGCAATGATAATAAGAGTTATTATCTTCATTATATTGATTATGGCAAAAAGGAAGGTAGAAATGCAGTAACAAAGATTGGTACAACGACGAAGCCAGAACTGAATCCGGAGCCAAACCCGGCTCCAGGTCCGGAACCGGAAGAACCGGCAACAACAGAGGATAAGATTAAAGCAAAGGTTGCAAAAATCAGTAAGGATTATGGAGTGACAGTCCTGACTGGAGAACAGGCAGGTTTCTATTGGACTGATACATATTGTTCCGGCGAGACAGACCCGGAGACAACGCTCACATGGATTACAATGGTGGATGAACAGATGGCAAGATATCCGAAAGGTTTTTTTACAGACATGCAGGATATTACTACAGTAACCATAAAGCTGGTACATAATTTGGATGCTGGCGGAGGTTCTTTTGCAGGAGTGACAAGCAGGGAGTATGGAGATCAAATGTTTATTGCACTAAATACATCCCAGTCTTTTTTACTGTCTGATAGAACCTTTAATCATGAAATGATGCATCTGATTGAATATTATATAGAAGCAAAATCATGGAATGATTCCACACAGCAGTATGAATCACCATTAAAAGCAACGGAAGCAATCAAACCAGATGCAGAAGTGAACAGTACAAATAGTGATTATACCACATCGGATTATAACAGAGGATGTGAAGAACAATATTATATTTCTGCTTATGCCAAGACCAATGGAAGGGAAGACCGGGCAGAAACATTCACAGATTATATGTTCCGCGCCTATAAGAAGGACTATATGATAAGGGCAGACTATCCTATTCCAAAGAAACAGCAGATTATTGCCGACTGTATCAGACAGTATTTTCCATCAGCAGCAAGCCAGCCGGCAGGCAGTCTTTCCTGGGAAAAGTGGTTGCCATAATCAGATAAAGTGTTAAAATAGATAGTTAGCAAAAAGAAACAAGTAGTAAAGCAGCAAAGGAGCAAAGATAAAATGAAAAAGAAATGGAGCAGAAAAGCAGCCCTTTTGCTGGCAGCAGTAACAATTCTTACCAGCCTGCCTACAGAATATCTGTATGCAGCACAAACGCAGGAAATACAGGATACTGTAACGCCAGAAGAGCAGAGCAATGAGGAAACAGTAGTAGACACAGCCCTTACCGGACAGGAGAGTGTTGCAGACACTGAACAGGAAACGACAGAGACAGTAGAAGGAACAACCGCTACAGAAGAAACTACTGATGGAACAGAAACTGCCGGAAAGTCAGAAATAGAAACACAGAGTGTGGACACACAAAATGCAGTGACAGCAGATATATTGACAGCAGAAGATTTACTGAATTATCTGGTATTAGATAATGCGTACATAGCAGTTGGCGGTACACAGAATGTAGTTGCCAATATCGGAAATGAAGATTTAGCTATTGGTGGTGGCAGATTACTGTATCACAGAGTATCTGATGGAGCAGCTTATGAGATGGCAGCCACAGAGATAGATGGAAACGGTCTCAGATTTTCAGAGACTTTTGCGGATGAGAGCCGTACCGGTGAATATGCATTGGACGCTATCATTTATGAGAAAGATGGTCAGGAGTATCAGATTTGTTTATCTGATGCAGGAATGGATGTTAGGTTTGGTGTCAATACAGAAGTAGAGACCAATCCGGATGCAGAAGTAGTAGATGAAGAGACCACAGATGTAGATATGGATGTAGTAAGCTTTGATGAAAATGGCAATCAGACATCAGAAGATTCGATTGAGGATGCCATTGCAACCCAGAAAGCAGAAACGGCAGAATCCGGAATAAGCACAGCACGTTATAATGGAAATGTGGTTGTTGTCTTAGACCCGGGGCACGATGGAACCCATGGCGGAAGTTCTGCAAATGGATTCGTGGAAGCACAGCTGAATCTGAAAATTGCACAGTATTGTAAAGCGGAACTGGAAGAATACTATGGTGTGACTGTATATATGACGAGAGATTCTGCCTCCTGCCCGAATGGTGGGGGAAATAATAAATCCTGCCTCCAGCGGAGAGCTGATATAGCAAGAGATATGGGAGCAAATCTTTTTGTCTCTCTACATAATAATTATTCCAGTGCATCCAGTGCATCTGGTGCAGAAATCTGGTATCCAAACCAGAATTATAACCCATGGACCAGTCAGGTAGGTGGCTCGGCTGCATCTAAGATTTTAGAGCAGTTGACCAGGCTTGGATTAAAAGACAGAGGGACACAGATAAGAAATGCAAAAGAGGATAAATATACGGATGGCTCAGCAGCAGATTATTATGCAGTAATCAGACACTGTAAGGAATATGGCATCCCTGGAATTATTGTAGAGCATGCTTTTATGTCTAATTCTTCAGATGCGGCTAACTTCCTTTCCAATGATGAAGGATTAAAAAAACTTGGTGTGGCAGATGCAACCGGAATTGCACAGTATTTTGGATTAAAGAAAGAGACACCGGAAGAATATTCAGCAGTATTTGATGCTGCATATTATGCAGACCGCTATCCTGATTTAAAGGCAGCATATGGCGGTGATGAAAGTGCGCTATTACAGCATTTTATACAGTATGGTATGGCAGAAGGACGCCAGGGGAGTTCCCAGTTTGATGTATATTCATATAAGAATCTGTACCCTGATCTGAGGGCTGCATTTGGAAATAATTTAAAGAGTTATTATATGCACTATATTAGTAGTGGAAAGGCAGAAGGAAGAAAAGCTACAGGTGTAAATACATTACAAAAGCCGATAACGACGTACAATGGAATAGATTATTCAGCCGTATACGATTATAATTATTATCTGAAAAAGCATAGTGATTTGGCGAAGATATATACGAATGATGATATAGGATTACTTGCTCATTTTGTAAATTGTGGAATGAGCGAAGGACGTCAGGCAAAAGATAGCTTTGATGTTTCCTCTTATCGAAATCAATACCAGGATTTGAGAGTAGTATTCGGAAATAATTTAAAGAGCTATTATATGCACTATATTAGCAATGGTAAAGCAGAAGGCAGAAAAGCTACAGGTGTGAAATCTATTCAGAATCCAGTAACAACATATAATGGAGTAGATTATTCTGCGGTATATGATTACAATTTTTATATCAAAAAATATGGTGATTTAGCAAGAATATATACAAATGATGAAGTAGGACTGCTTGCCCATTTTGTAAATTGTGGAATGAGTGAAGGACGTCAGGCAAAGGCTGATTTTGATGTTTTCTCTTACCGGAATCAGTATCAGGATTTAAGACTGGCATTTGGCAAAGATTTAAGAAGCTATTATGTTCATTATATGAATAGTGGCAAAAAAGAAGGACGAATCGCAACCGGTGTAAAAACTTTGCAGAATCCGGTTACAAGCCTTAATGGTACAGATTATTCAGCAGTATACGATTATAGCTACTATAATGGCAGTTACAGTGATCTGAAAGCTGCTTTTAAGGGGGATGATATTGATTTACTTTCCCATTTTATAAATAATGGAATGTCCGAAGGACGTCAGGCAAGCAAGAATTTTAACGTTCAGATATATAAAAACAATTACACTGATTTGCAGCAGGCATTTGGCAATAATTTGAAGTCATATTATATGCATTATATCCAGAATGGTAAAGCAGAGGGCAGAAATGCACAGTCACAGATTTATCATTCTGTTATTACAAAATCAACGACTACAGTAAACCAGATGGTGAATTACTATAATGCGAAAGCTTCCTATCCTTCCTATTATGGAAGTGCCGATGCAGCAGACATCCGTGCGTTCTGTCAGATGTATTATGAGGAAGCTGTAGCGGAAGGTGTGGATCCGGCACTGGCATTCTGTCAGGCAATGAAAGAGACCGGTTTTTTAAGATTTAATGGACAGGTACAGATTGAGCAGTTTAATTTTGCAGGAATGGGTGTAACAGGTGCAGGCACGAATGGAGATTCCTATCAGAATGTAAGAGAAGGAATCCGGGCACATGTGCAGCATTTGAAAGCATATGCAGTAAAGAATCCAGTCTTTGCAAATCCGGTTGTGGATAAACGTTACAGTTCCTGGTTTGCGGCAAATCGTTCCGGAACAGCTCCATATATCGAGTGGCTTGGTATATCAGAGAATCCATCCGGATTCGGCTGGGCAACAGAAAAGGGATATGGATATAGTATTCTAAATGATTATATGAATCAGTTATACAAGTATTAAAAGAATAGAAAAGGCATAGAAGCCGGGTGGTCATTATTTGACCATCCGGCTTATTTTTGGTACAATATAGAAAGCTATGATTTCTTTTAAGAACGGAGGCAGCTATGGCAGAACGTGACTTTGTTGCAGAATGTATCAGACTGCATGTACAGGATAAAAAACAATTGATAATTCGTGGATTTTTTCCGGAGGATAATCCGGAGAAAAGAACACTGAAAGTATATGTGAATCAGAAAGAAATGCCGATTTCCATTATATGCACAGAAGGACCGGAGGTGCGGAGAAGATATCTTCACTATCGGATGAATGTGGGACAGGAAATTACCGCAAGCCTGCAGCTGCCGGAAGAAGCTGTGACTGACTTCAAGGTATGCAGCTGTCTTGGCACGGAAGAAACGGAAGTTTTTCATGCTAACAGAAAGCAGTTTGAAAAGCTGGTTCATCATCTGGACAGCAATCTTGAAATGGAACGTTTTGAGGAGAATCAGTTTATTCTGACCGGCTGGAGTGCTGCCGGAGAAGAGACGGCATGCAAGGTTATTGTAGATGGAACAGAAGTCTCTACAGAGGTTCACTGGAAATACCGGAAGGATGTAGTAGATGTAATCCCGGAGCTTTCTTCCGATGCAAAATGCGGCTTTGAGATATATGTGCCGGATAAGGGTGGCAGCAAGCTGATTTTGGAATTAAGTGCCGATGGAAGAGAAAGCACTTATGTTGCAGCATTAGATAAAATAAGACACGGAGAAAACGGTCAGGATACCGCGAATATTTTTCAGAAGACTTTGCGCTACTGGAAGAATTATGGACTGAAAAATACTATAAAGAAGGTCTGCCAGAAGTTAAGTGGTCAGAGAGATTATGGAAATTACGAGGATTTTCTGAAAAAATATGGTGTGAAGGAAGAAGAACTGGCTCGACAGAGACAGGAAGTATTTGAAAATGGTCCATGTTTCTCCATTGCAGTTCCGCTGTACCAGACAAAAGAAAAATATCTGCGGGAAATGATAGAATCGGTACAGGCACAGACTTATACGAATTGGGAGCTTTGCCTTGCGGATGGAAGTGGCAGGGAACACAGCCTCCAGCCTGTTGTCGGGGAATATATTGCAAAAGATAAGCGGATTAAATATTGCCTTTTAGACAGCAACGAGGGAATTGCCGGCAATACCAATGAAGCATTGAAAATGGCAGACGGTGATTTTGTTGTGCTGACAGACCATGATGATTTACTTTCTCCGGAAGCACTGTATCAGTGTGCAAAAGCGGTACAGAAGGAGCCACAGACAGATGTGATTTATTCGGACGAAGATAAAGTGGATATGAGTGGAAAGAAATTTTTTGAGCCGCATTTTAAATCCGATTATAATATTGATTTGTTGTGTACCATGAATTATATCTGTCATCTCTTTGTTGTTCGCAAAGATGTGATGGAGCGGGCGGGGTTATTTGAAAGCTGTTATGATGGTGCACAGGATCATGATTTTATTTTACGTTGTACAGAAAAAGCAGAGCATATCGTGCATATTCCGAAGGTGCTGTATCATTGGCGCTGTCATGCACAGTCAACCTCCGAGAATCCGGAAAGCAAGTTATATGCCTTTGAGAATGGGTGCAAAGCGGTAAAAGCACATTATGACAGAATCGGAATTCCGGCAGAAGTGGAGCAGGGACCATTCTATGGGATGTATCGTACCCATTATCTCTGGAAGGAGCAGCCGTTAGTATCTATTTTGATTCCAAATAAGGATCATGCTGCGGATTTAAAAAAATGTATGGATTCCATAGAAGAAAAATCCACATACCGGAATTTTGAATTTATCATTGTAGAGAATAACAGTACAGAAGAAGAGACCTTCTCTTATTATAAAGAGATTGAGAAAAGGGATAATGTCAGGGTCTTATATTACAAGGAAGATTTCAATTATTCAAGAATCAATAATTTTGGTGCAAAAGAGGCAAATGGGGAATATGTTCTGCTTTTAAATAATGATACAGAAATGATTGAACCGGACAGCATCAAAGAAATGCTGGATGTATGTATGCGTCTGGATGTGGGGATTGTTGGAGCCAAATTATTATATGAAGATAACACGATACAGCATGCAGGCGTCATCATTGGCTTTGGTGGTGTTGCAGGACATGCCTTTATCGGACAGGACAGAGATGATAATGGATATTTTTCAAGAATTATAAGCGTTCAGGATTTGTCAGCAGTAACGGCAGCCTGTCTGATGGTAAGGCGAAGTGTATTTGATGAGGTAGAGGGCTTAAATGAAGAATTTAAGGTAGCCTTTAATGATATTGATTTTTGCCTGAAGGTAAGAAAAGCGGGCTATCTTGTAGTATATAATCCATATGCACAGTTTTATCATTATGAATCAAAGTCCAGAGGGCAGGAGGATTCCGCTGATAAGGTGGCGAGATTCCAGCAGGAGATAGGTTTATTTGGAGAACGATGGGGAGAACTTTTAGAACATGGAGATCCGTACTATAATCCAAATTTAACACTGGATAAAGCAGACTTTTCATTAAAGGAATAATAAAATGATAAAATAAAAGATAGTAGATACAATGAAACATAATGGAGGTTTGGAAATGATTAATTTCAATGAACCACCTTATATGGAAAAAAGCATGGACTATATCCGTAAGGCGGTAGAAAATAAGAAAATATGTGGGGATGGGGAATATACCAAGAAGTGCAATGCCTGGTTAGAAGAACATACAGGAACAAAAAAGGCATTGCTGACAACATCCTGTACCCATGCAACAGAGCTTGCGGCAATTCTGTCAGAAATCAAGCCGGGAGACGAAGTAATTATGCCAGCCTATACTTTTGTATCAACAGCAGATGCTTTTGTGTTGAGAGGGGCAAAGGCGGTATTTGTAGATATCCGGCCGGATACCATGAATATC
>ERZ773143.775-NODE-775-length-33491-cov-3.986811_pt1 | contig 33491 bp, 20 predicted proteins | sample MGYA00580852_ERZ773143 | MGnify/ENA primary metagenome ERZ773143 (study PRJEB29015, sample SAMEA2737853) | human gut metagenome | biome: human gut; feature: human-associated habitat; material: faeces | place: China | collected 2012 ... | reverse complement strand
CTACGGCTGCATTACGATAGGGCAGCGCGGCTGCGGCCGGCTGGTCGATTTTGCGGCGCTGGCGCCCGAGGTCGTCGGCTTTTCGGACGATGGCCGCGGCGTGCAGTCGGACGGCCTGATGGAAGAGGCGATGCGCCGCGCTGCACAGGTGGGGAAGCCGGTCGTGGCGCACTGCGAGGTCGACGACCTGCTGCGGGGCGGCTATATCCATGACGGGGAGTACTGCCGTGCGCACGGGCATAAGGGCATCTGTTCGGAAAGCGAGTGGCGGCAGGTGGAACGTGACATCGCGCTCGCGGAAAAGACCGGCTGCCAGTACCATGTCTGCCATGTGTCGACCCGTGAGAGCGTCGAACTGGTACGCCGCGCCAAGGCCAGGGGCCTGCGCGTGAGTTGCGAGACGGCCCCGCACTACCTGCTGCTCTGCGACGAGGATCTGCAGGAGGACGGGCGGTTCAAGATGAACCCGCCGCTGCGCAGCCGCGCTGACCGCGATGCCCTGCTTGCGGGGATCACGGACGGCACGATCGAGGTGATCGCCACGGATCATGCGCCCCATACCGCCGCGGAGAAGTCGCGCGGCTTGGCCGCAAGCGCCATGGGGGTCGTGGGGTTGGAGTGTGCTTTCCCCCTGTTATATAAATATATGGTGTTGCCGGGCATTATCACGCTCGAAAAGCTGATCGCGCTGATGGCTGTTAATCCCCGCCGGATATTCGGCCTGGGCGGCGGGCTGCATGTCGGCGACCAGGCCGACTTTACGGTGCTGGATCTCGATGCACGGTACAGGGTCGACCCTGCGACGTTCCTTTCGATGGGCCGGGCGACCCCGTTTGCGGGCTGGGAAGTACAGGGCCGTGCGGCGATGACCGTCGTGGGCGGCAGGGAAGTGTTTAGAGACGAAACGATGAAAACCAATAGATAAGAATGAAACCATTTACGAAGAAAATTGTGCTGGAAAACGGCCGGGAGTTCTACGGTTACGGCTTCGGTGCCGACCGAGAGGCTATCAACGAGATCGTCTTCAATACCTCGATGGTGGGGTACCAGGAGATCATGTCGGATCCCTCCTACACGGATCAGATGGTCGTGATGACCTATCCGCTCATCGGAAACTACGGTATGGCCGATGAGGATTACGAAACGAAGAACCCGACCATCGGCGGTATGATCGTGCGCGAGTATAACGACTCGCCGTCGAATTTCCGGTATACGAAAACCCTGAACGAGGTGTTCGAGGAGTACGGCATCCCGGCGATCTGGGGCGTAGATACCCGCACGCTGACGCGCATTATCCGCAACGAGGGCAGCCAGAAGGTCATCGTCACCGATGCCGCCACGCCCCGTGAGGAAGCGATGCGCAAGCTCGCCGAGTATCGCCTGCCGCACGATATGGTTTCACGTGTGAGCTGCAAGAAACGCTGGATGTCGCGCGTTCCCAACCACAAGTACGACGTGGTGGCCGTCGACTGCGGCATCAAGCACAATATCATTCGCCAGCTTAACCGCGTGGGCTGCAATGTGACCATCGTGCCCTACGACTCGACGGTCGAGGAGATCATGGCCTTCCATCCCGACGGCATCGTGCTGTCGAACGGCCCAGGCAACCCCGAGGATGTGACGCCGGTGATCGGGCTGGTCAGGCAACTGCGCGGCAAACTGCCGATTTTCGGCATCTGCATGGGGCACCAGCTCATATCGCTGGCCTATGGCGCCAAGACCGTGAAGATGAAATTCGGCCACCGCGGCGGGAACCACCCCGTGAAAAATCTGGAGACGGGACGGATCGAGATCACGAGCCAGAACCACAGCTATGCCGTGGACATCGACTCGCTGGCCGCCACCGGCCTCAGGCTGACGCACGTAAACCTGCTCGACGGCACGGCCGAAGGCGTGGAGTGCGCCGAGGACGGCGTCTTTTCGATGCAGTACCACCCCGAGAGTGCCTCGGGCCCGCAGGATAGCAGCTATTTGTTCAAGAAGTTTACCAAAATAATGGAGGAGCGTAAAAATGCCTAAGAGAAGAGATATAAACAAGGTAATGGTCATCGGTTCCGGCCCGATCGTCATCGGCCAGGCCGCGGAATTCGACTATGCGGGTACGCAGGCGTGCCTCGCACTCAAGGAGGAGGGATACGAGGTAATCCTGGTGAATTCCAACCCTGCGACGATCATGACCGATACGCATATCGCAGACAAGGTCTACATGGAACCCCTGACGCTCGAATACGTGGCCAAGATCATCCGTTTCGAGCGTCCCGACGCCATCGTGCCGGGGCTGGGCGGACAGACGGGCCTGAACCTTGCGGTGCAACTTGCCAAGAAGGGTATCCTGAAAGAGTGCCAGGTCGAGATCCTGGGCACCTCGTTCGAGTCGATCGAACGCGCCGAAGACCGCGAACTTTTCAAGGAGCTGTGCGAGTCGCTGGGCGAACCGGTGATCGAATCTAAAATCGCCATGTCGGTCGAGGAGGCCGTGGAGGTCGCCGCCCAGATCGGCTATCCCGTCGTGCTGCGTCCCGCCTATACGCTGGGCGGTACGGGCGGCGGATTCGTCGACAACGAGGAGCAGCTGCGCGAAATGATGCGCCACGCCCTGTTCCTTTCGCCCGTGCACCAGGTGCTCGTCGAGAAGAGCATCAAGGGCTACAAGGAGATCGAGTTCGAGGTGATGCGCGACCACAACGACACGGCCATCAGCATCTGCTGCATGGAGAATATCGATCCCGTGGGCGTGCATACGGGCGACTCGATCGTCGTGGCGCCGTGCCAGACGCTTACCAACAAGGAGTTCCAGATGCTGCGCGATTCGGCGCTGAAGATTATCCGCGAGCTGAAAATCGAAGGCGGTTGCAACGTGCAGTTCGCACTCGACCCCCTGTCGTTCAAATACTACCTGATCGAGGTGAACCCCCGCGTGTCGCGCTCGTCGGCCCTGGCGTCGAAGGCCAGCGGCTATCCGATCGCGCGTGTGACGGCCAAGGTCGCCGTAGGACTTACGCTCGACGAGATCATGCTGGCCAATACGCCCGCCAGCTTCGAGCCGACGCTCGATTACGTGGTCACCAAAGTCGCCCGCTTCCCGTTCGACAAGTTCAGCGATGCGTCGAACAAACTGGGTACGCAGATGAAGGCCACGGGCGAGGTGATGTCCATCGGCCGCACGATGGAGGAAAGCCTCCTGAAGGCGATGCGCTCGCTCGAAACGGGTGTCTGCCATATCTACCACAAGAAATTCGACGACTGGTCGGACGCGCAGCTGCTGGAATACATCAAGGACGCTACGGACGACCGCCTCTATGCCATCGCGCAGTTGATCCGCAACGGCATCGACCTGGTGCTGATCTACGACAATACGAAGATCGACATGTTCTTCCTCGAAAAGTTCAAGAACATCGTCGAATTCGAACGCGAGGTGAAAGCGCACCCGATGGATGTCGAAACCCTGCGCGATGCCAAGCGCATGGGATTCAGCGACAAGTTCATCGGCCAGTTGTGGGGCATCTCGCAGCAGGACGTATACCGGCTGCGCGAAAAGAACGGCCTCTTCCCCGTCTACAAGATGATCGACACCTGTGCCAGCGAATTCAGCTCCTATGTGCCCTATTTCTACTCGACTTACGAGGACGAGAACGAGTCGGTTGTGAGCGATAAGGAGAAGATCGTGGTGCTCGGCTCGGGCCCGATCCGTATCGGCCAGGGCGTTGAGTTCGACTACTCGACCGTGCATGCCATCTGGTCGATCCGCGAGGCCGGTTACGAGGCGATTATCATCAACAACAACCCCGAAACCGTGTCGACGGACTACACTACCAGCGACAAGCTCTATTTCGAACCGCTGATGGTCGAGGACGTGATGAACGTCATCCACCTCGAAAAACCGAAGGCGATCGTCGTGTCGCTCGGCGGACAGACGGCCATCAACCTGGCCGAGCCGCTGGCGCAGCTGGGCGTGCCCATTATCGGTACCGATACGCAGGCGATCAGGAACGCCGAAGACCGCGGTTGCTTCGAAAAGATCATGGAAGAGTTGCGCATCCCGCAGCCCGAGGCCGAGGCCGTCACCGACATCGAGACCGGCGTGAAGGCCGCCGCCCGCATCGGCTACCCGGTGCTGGTGCGTCCGAGCTATGTGCTCGGAGGCCGTGCCATGCAGATCGTTTCGAACGAGGAGCGCCTGCGCCACTACCTGCAGACGGCCGTCGAGGTCAACGAGGATTCGCCGGTGCTGGTCGACCGCTATATCATGGGCAAGGAGCTGGAGGTGGACGCCATCTGTGACGGCAAGGACGTCTTCATCCCCGGCATCATGGAACATGTGGAGCGCACGGGCATCCATTCGGGCGATTCGATCAGCGTCTATCCGACCTTCAGCGTCAGCCAGAAGGCCAAGGACAAGATCATCGACTATACGGTCAAACTCGGACTGAGGATCGGCATCGTCGGCCTCTATAACATCCAGTTCATCCTCGACGAAAACGACGAGGTCTATGTCATCGAGGTCAATCCGCGTTCGTCGCGTACCGTGCCGTTCCTTTCCAAGTCGACGGGCGTGCCCATGGCACACATCGCCACGCAGGTGATTTTGGGCAAGACGCTCCGCGAGCTGGGCATCACCGAAGTCTACGGCAAGGAGAAGAAGCGCTGGTACGTCAAAGCCCCGGCCTTCTCGTTCGCCAAGATCCGCGGCATGGATTCGTACCTGTCGCCTGAGATGAAGTCCACGGGCGAGGCGATCGGCTACGACGACAAACTCACCCGCGCGCTCTACAAGGCATTGCAGGCCACGGGCATGAACGTTTCGAACTACGGGACGATCTTCGTCACGATCGCCGACCACGACAAGGAGCAGGCACTGCCCCTCGTGCGGCGGTTCTACGACCTGGGCTTTAACATCGAGGCCACGACCGGGACGGCCGAGTTCCTGCGTAACCACGGTATCCGTACCCGTACGCGCCGCAAACTGAGCGAAGGCAGCTCGGAGATCATCGACTCGCTGCGCCAGGGACATGTGAGCTACGTCATCAACACCATCGACATCAACCAGCATAACACCCGTCTCGACGGGTACGAGATCCGCCGCACGGCCGTCGAGAACAACGTGACGGTATTTACGGCGCTCGAAACGGTGAAGGTGCTGTTGGACGTGCTGGAAGAGATTACGTTCGGGGTTTCGACCATCGATGCGAAGTGATTTCCGGTATTATGCGGCACATTGGAACAGAAAGGCATGTATAAGAAAGGCATCTATAAAATCCTTGCCAACGAACCGCTGACGGCGACCGTATGGCGCATGGTGCTCGGGGGGGACACGCAGTGGATCACCGCCCCCGGGCAGTTCGTCGACATCGCCCTCGAAGGCCGTTACCTGCGCCGTCCGATCTCGGTCTGCGACTACGACGCCACGACGCTCACGCTCATCTACAAGGTGGTGGGCGAGGGAACCGCACAGATGAGCCGTATGGCTGCGGGCGGGGAGCTCGACCTGCTGACGGGGCTCGGCAACGGGTTCGACGTGCACAATGCCGCACAGCGTCCCCTGCTGGTGGGCGGCGGCGTAGGCGTGCCCCCGCTCTACAACCTGGCCAAGGTGCTGCTCGCGGCGGGCAAACGGGTCGGCGTGGTGCTCGGGTTCAATACGGCGGACGAGGTTTTCTATGCCGACGAATTCCGGGCGCTGGGCTGCGACGTTCATCTGGCCACGGCCGACGGTTCGGCGGGTGTCAGGGGGTTCGTCACGACGGCCATCGCCGAGTGCCGCCCCGAGTTCGACTATTTCTATGCCTGCGGGCCGCTGCCGATGCTGCGGGCATTGTGCGACGCTGTGCCGCAGGACGGGCAGCTCTCGTTCGAAGAGCGCATGGGCTGCGGTTTCGGGGCCTGCATGGGCTGTTCGTGCAAAACCAAATACGGCAACAAGCGCATCTGCAAGGAGGGGCCCGTATTAACGAAAGGGGAGGTCATATGGTAAACAAGCAGTTCATCGCACAAAACCGGCCTGCGGAAAAAACCGCTGCGGATATGTCCGTCTGCCTGAGCGGCCTGAGACTGGACAACCCGGTCGTGCCGGCCAGCGGTACGTTCGGGTACGGCAACGAGTTCCGGGATTTTTACGACATCAACATCCTCGGGTCGTTTTCGTTCAAGGGCACCACGCGCGATGCGCGCTTCGGGAACCCCACGCCCCGCATCGCCGAATGTACGGCGGGCATGATCAATGCTGTGGGGCTGCAGAACCCGGGCATCGACGCCGTGATCGCCGAGGAGTTGCCGCGCCTGAAGACTTTTTTCCATAAACCCGTGATCGCCAATATCAGCGGCTTTTCGGTCGAGGAGTACGCCTATTGCTGCGAGCGGATCGACCGCGAGCCGCAGGTCGGCATCATCGAGGTCAACGTCTCGTGCCCCAACGTGCGGCACGGCGGCATGTCGTTCGGCACGTCGCCCGAGTGTGCCGCCGAGGTGACGCGCGCCGTGAAGGCCGTGACGACCAAACCCGTCTACATCAAGCTGTCGCCCAACGTCACGGACATTGTCTCGATCGCCCGGGCGTGCGAGGAGGCGGGTGCCGACGGCATCTGCCTGATAAATACCCTGCTGGGGATGCGGATCGACGTCAGGAACCGCAAGGCGGTCATCGCCAATACGATGGGAGGCTTTTCGGGTGCTGCGGTCTTCCCCGTGGCCGTGCGGATGGTCTACCAGGTCGCCAAGGCCTGCAAAATACCCGTCATGGGGTGCGGCGGCGTGACGACGGCCCGCGATGTGATCGAGATGATGATGGCCGGCGCTACGGCCGTACAGGTCGGCGCCGCGAACCTGGCGAACCCCTATGCCTCGAAGGAGATCGTCGAGGCGCTGCCTGCCGAGATGCAACGGCTCGGGATCGGGCGGCTGAGCGACATAATCGGAATTGTAGAATGAACGTAAAACCGTACGATATGCAACATGACGTAATTATCGCCTGCGACTTCAAGTCTGCGGAAGATACCTTCAAATTCCTCGACCTGTTCAGGGGCGAGGCACGCAAACCTTTCCTCAAGATCGGCATGGAGCTGTTCTATGCCGAAGGGCCGGAAATCGTGCGTGAGATCAAGCGCCGGGGGCACAAGATTTTCCTCGACCTCAAGCTGCACGACATTCCCAATACGGTGAAGAAAGCGATGGCCGTACTGTCGCGGCTGGACGTGGATATGTGCAACGTCCATGCGGCGGGTACCATCGAGATGATGAAATATGCCCTCGAGGGGCTCACGCGCGAGGACGGTACGCGCCCCCTGCTGATCGCCGTGACGCAGCTCACCTCGACCAGCGAGGAGCGTATGCAACAGGAGCTGCTGATCGCATCTTCGATCGGCGACACGATCGTGAAATACGCGCAGAATACCAAGGCCGCAGGGCTCGATGGCGTGGTCTGCTCGCCGCTCGAAGCGGGCATGGTACACCAAGCCTGCGGAAAAGAGTTCCTCACAATCACGCCCGGCGTGCGTTTTGCAGACGGTGACGTGGCGGATCAGGTGCGTGTCACCACGCCTGCCCGTGCGCGGGAGATCGGCTCCGACTTCATCGTCGTGGGACGCCCGATCACCGCCGCGGCCGACCCTGTGGCTGCCTATCGCCGTTGTGTGGACGAATTCTGCGGATAATCCGCGAAGTTACTTTTAAACGAGTATAGTTATGAAACCGGTAAAACTTTTCTACCTGAAAAACTGCCCCTTCTGCAAGAAGGCGTTGCGTTACATCGAAGAGGCCAGGGCGGCGCACCCCGAGCTGGCTGCCGTCGGGATCGAGATGATCGAGGAGTCGGAACAGCCCGCGCTGGCCGACACGTTCGACTATTACTACGTGCCGACATTCTATGTCGGCGGCGTGAAGGTGCACGAAGGCGGGGTTTATCCCGAGGAGGTGGAGAAGATTTTACGCTCGGCACTGGAATAACCCTCCGGTCGGGAGACCCGATCCGGGGATCCGATTCATACGAACCTGCCCGATGAGAACCTTGCTGCGAATGTCGCTGGCGGCTGCGGCCGTGCTTTGCCTGCTGCCCGCCGGGGCACAAACCCCGGCAGGGAACGCTGTGTCCGATTTCGGCTATGCCGTCGGTGTCGTGGAACGCGCCTATGCCGGCTATCCGGACAAGACCGCGGGCCGCGAAGCGGAGTACGCAGCACTGAAAGCGCGGCTGCAAAGCGAGATTTCCGGCGACCGTGATGTCTATGATGCCATTGCCGAATACCTCGGCTGGTTCGACGATTCGCACCTCCAAACACCCGGTGCCGAAGCCTACCGGGCTAAGTCGCTGCGCCGCGATACGGACTATGCCGGGCGGATGAAGCGTTACGATCCGCAGTTCATGCACTGCCGCGTGGACGAAGATACGTATTTGATCCGATTCCCGTCGTGCGACCTGACCGATGCCGAAATCGCCGGAGTGCGGGCCGCTGTCGCGGTTTACTGCGCCTCGGGCTGCGAAAACCTGGTCGTCGACATCCGCGGCAATATGGGTGGGAGCGACAATGCCTATGAACCCCTGCTCAAACTGCTTTACGACCACGAAGGTACGGAGGATGCCATGGAGTACCGCGTATCGGATATAGCCATCGCCCACGTCCGGGAGTTTGTCGGGAATACGGAGCGGGGACGCAGGAAGGTTGCGTGTATGGAGCGAACCCCGGCCGGGGAATTTCTCGAAGAGGGCAAAACCTACCGTATCCGTTACGATTCGGTGTCGCTGGTGCCCCGGCGCGCCGCGCTGATCGTCGACGGACGGGTGGCTTCGTCGGGCGAGCAGTTGGTACTCGAAGTACGGGCTTCGAGCCGTCGTACGACCGTCTACGGACAGGACAACACGCTGGGGTGCCTCGACTATTCGAACTGCGAGATACTTTATTTCCCTCGGGACACGGCGCGTTGGATGATCGTGCCCGTCACCCGTTCCAAACGGATTCCCGCAGGGCGCGGCATCGACCGGGAGGGGATCGCTCCCGACGTGCGCATCCCGCTGCCGCTGCCCCGGACGCTCACCGACAACGTTGACCCGTGGGTCGAGTGGGTGGCCGGAGATTTGAAAAAAACCGAAAAAAATGTAAAATAATCATGGAGAAATCAATTGCTAAAGACCTGCTCTCGATCGGCGCGGTATTCCTGCGTCCCGAGCAGCCGTTTACCTGGGCCAGCGGTATCAAGAGCCCGATCTATTGCGACAACCGCCTGACGCTGACGGCGCCTGTCGTGCGCGGACATGTCGAGGCCGGGCTGGCCGGGATAGTCCGCACCAAATTCCCCGGTGCCGAGGTGCTGATGGGCACTTCGACCGCCGGCATCGCCCATGCGGCCATCACGGCGACGATCCTCGACCTGCCGATGGGGTACGTGCGCAGCGGTTCGAAAGACCACGGCCGCGGCAACCGGATCGAAGGCAAACTGGAGAAGGGGCAGAAGGTCGTCGTGATCGAAGACCTGATCTCGACCGGCGGTTCCTGCATCGAGGTGGTGAACGCCCTGCGCGAAGCCGGTGCCGAGGTGCTGGGTGTGGCTTCGATCTTCACCTACGGCATGAAGAAGGGGCTGGAGCGCCTGAAAGAGGCCGATGTGGTCAATTACAGCCTTTCGAACCTCGATGCGCTGGTGGAGGTCGCCGCCGAAGAGGGGTATATCGAGCCCGGGGATAAGGCCCGGCTGCTGAAATTTCGCGACAACCCCTCGGACGAAAGCTGGATGGACAAATAGTTCGCTGCGGCCGCGTATTCCCGGCCGGGCCTTTCCTGCCGTGCGGGGATATGCCCGCACGCAGCCGGGGTGGAACCGCGGGACATACCGGCGCCGATACGGACTACGCAACCCGAAACCGAAAACAGAGAAGAAAAATATGCGACATTTAATCGATCCGACCGACCTGACGGTTGCCGAAACCGAACAGATCGTTGCGCTGGCGGAGGACATCATCGCCAACCGTGCCAAATACAGCGAGGCGTGCAAGGGAAAGAAGCTGGCGACGCTCTTCTACGAGCCCTCGACCCGTACGCGCCTGAGTTTCACCTCGGCCATGATGGAGCTGGGCGGCAGCGTCATCGGTTTCTCGGACGCCAACTCGTCGTCCGTGTCCAAGGGCGAGACCGTGGCCGATACCGTACGTGTGATCCGCTGCTTCGCGGACATCATCGCCATGCGCCACTTCAAGGAGGGGGCGCCGCTCGTGGCCTCGCAGTATGCCGGGGTACCGGTCATCAATGCCGGTGACGGCAGCCACAGCCACCCGACGCAGACGCTGACCGACCTGCTGACGATCAAGCGCGAAAAGGGGCGTTTCGACAACATGACGATCGGCTTCTGCGGCGACCTCAAGTTCGGCCGCACCGTCCATTCGCTCATCAAGGCGCTGTCGCGCTACTCGGGCATCAAGGTCATCCTGATCGCCCCGCAGGAGCTGCGCCTTCCCGACTACATGCTGGCCGAGATGAGCGAGAACTCGAAACTGGAGTTCCGCGAGGTGGAGACCATGGAGGAGGTGATGCCCGAACTGGACGTCCTCTACATGACGCGCGTACAGAAGGAGCGCTTCCTCGATGAGGAGGAGTTCGACCGCGTGAAGAACAGCTTCGTGCTCAACCCCGAGAAACTCGGGACGGCCAAGAAGGATATGATCATCCTGCATCCGCTGCCGCGCGTGAACGAGATCACGCGTGCCGTGGACAACGATTCCCGCGCGGCCTATTTCCGGCAGGTCGAGAACGGTAAGTTCGTGCGTATGGCACTGATCCTGACCCTGCTCCGCTGGGCTGACCGGAACAAACCGTTCGAACGGACTCCGGTTTTCAACGGCGAGTATGTGGTCAACGAGATGGAGTGTTCCAACCGCCGTTGCATCTCCGCGACGGAGGATGTCGACCAATTGTTCTACCGCACGGCCGACGGCACCTGCCGCTGCGCCTACTGCGAGGCCAAAGCCAGGTAACGGGCTGGCAATTCGGGCTGAAAGCTCCCTTTGAGGAGCTTTTTTTATGTCCGGTGCGGAAAAAACGGTTTTTTGTCAGGGATTTCCCGCGCTGGGGTGTTATTATATAAATGGCAGGGATTTATGGAATAAATTCTGTTGCGTTGCCCTACCCGGAGTTTGGCGCTGGCGGGTATGGCCGTTTATTTTTTGCGTTTTTAGGGCGCGGATATTGCACACTTTCCTTATATTTGTTTAAATGAATGAGTGTATGGAGTTGCAATCCGAGACGATTCTGGATCTGAAGGCGTTCAACCGCCTGTTCGGGGAGTACCAACAACGGTTTATCCGTTTCGCGGGCACTTATGTCTCCGATGCAGCCACGGCCGAGGATATCGTCATGGAGAGCTTTATGGCCGCCTGGGAAAAACGCGACATGCTTTCCGCCTCCGCCTTCCCTCCCTACGCGCTCACGATCGTCAAGAACAAATGCCTGAACCATCTGCGTTCGCAGGGCGTCCGCCTGCGTGCCGCCGAGGATATCCACTCCCACGGTGCGCGCATGCTCCGAACCCGCATCTCGACCCTCGAAGCCTGCAACCCCGAGGAACTGTTCAGCGAGGAGGCGCGGCGGCTGGTGAACGAGACGCTGGACAGACTTCCGGAAAAGACCCGCGCGATCTTTATCCGCAGCCGCTTCGACGGCAAAAGCTATAAGGAGATCGCCGCCGAAATGGACGTTACGGTCAAGAGCGTCGAATTCGAAGTCTCGAAGGCGATGAAAATCCTGCGTGTGGTGCTCAAAGATTACCTGGCTTATTTTATTTTCTGGTTTTATATCAATTGATAATCATTCGTTTAACTTGCTTCACCCGGGCTTTCCCTGAAAAAAGTGCGATTTTTTTCAGGGATTTCCCCGGCTGGGGTGTTATCTCTATGTCATGGAAAAAGAATTACTACACCGGTTTTTTGACGGGCGCGCGTCCGTAGAAGAGGAAAAACAAGTCCTCGACTGGATCGACCGTGATCCGGCCAACCGCAGGGAACTGCTTGCCGAGCGCCGTTTGTTCGATTCGATGCTGATGCTGGCCGACCCCGGACGCACGACACGCAAGCCGAAGGTTTTGACCCTGCCGCGCTGGACACGCGAAGTCCTCAAATACGCTGCGGTCATCCTGGTCGTTGCGGGAGCGGGGGGCATCTACGTCTCGCGGATGTATGACAAGTTCCTGTTGACGGGCAATACGATCACCGTCCCGGCAGGCCAGCATATCGACGTGCAGCTGCCCGACGGCACGAAAGTCTGCATGAACGCGCTTTCCGAACTGCATTACCCGACCTTCTTCATCGGGCGCGAGCGTAAGGTGCAGCTCAAGGGCGAAGCGTTTTTCGATGTGTCGCATGACCGGAAGCATCCTTTCGTCGTCGAGACCTATGCCTGCGACGTGGAGGTGCTGGGTACGAAATTCAACGTCAAGGCCCGCTCGGAAGACGGGGAGTTCGTCGCCTCGCTCGTCGAGGGTAAGGTGCGCGTGACGGATCGCTTCAATTCGAACAACCAGGTCGAGCTGCATCCGCGCGAACAGGTGACGCACCTCAACGGACGGCTGATCCTGGGGCGGATACCCGAACACGAAGGGTTCCTGTGGCGCGAGGGGCTGATTGCCTTCCGCGACGCTTCGTTCGGGGATTTGCTCGATGAGTTCGAGAAATATTACGGCGTGAAGATCGAGGTGCGGCGCCAGGATATGCCGACCAACCTTTTCACCGGGAAGATCCGTATCTCCGAGGGTATCGACCATGCCCTGTGGGTTTTGCAGCAGAGCGCCGATTTCCAGTATACGCGCAACGAATTGAAAGACATGATTTATATACACTGACCAACCTAACCTGATTGTAGTACCTAAGCCCAGATTTATGTGAAAAATTGCCCCAGACCTTAGACGAATGACGAGGCGTGCCCCGGACAGCGCCTTTAAACCCCTCCCCCGAGCAGGGCAGGGGATCCGGGAAAAACCAATAACCTAATTAACTGACCAACGTATGAAAATGAAAAACCAAGCGAGAGTTAGGTTTCTCTTGCCTGTTTTGACACTTGTATGCTGCCTTTTCGCGGGCACGGCAAGTGCGCAGTCCGTACCGGTAACCCTCCGGGTTTCGGACGCTCCCCTTGAGCAGGTGCTCAGTGCAATCGAAAAGCAAACCACCTACCTGTTCGTTTACGACAAGAATGTGGACGTAGCGTGCCGCGTGTCGATCGATGTGAAGGACACGCCGCTGAACAATGTGCTCAATACGCTTTTCCAATCTTCCGATATCGCTTATGCCGTCGAGAATACGTCGATCGTACTCTCGCAGAAAGCCCCGGCCGCACAGCCCGGCCAGCCTGTCACCGTGACGGGCAAGGTCGTCGATGCTTCCGGTATGCCGGTGATCGGCGCTGCGGTCATTGTCAAGGGGACTACGATCGGTACGAGTACCGGCGTGGACGGCGATTTCTCGCTGCAAGTTCCCCCCCCCTCGGCTGACGCCGTATTAGAAATCAATTATTTAGGCTACGAACCGATCGCACAGACCGTAGGCAGCCGCACCAACATCACCTTTACGCTCCGGGAGTCGGCGGTGGATGTGGATGCGGTCGTGGTTACGGCTCTCGGTATCAAACGTTCGGAAAAGGCGCTGTCGTACAACGTGCAGCAGGTCAACTCCGAGGACATCGTGGCCAACAAGGACGTCAACTTCATCAACTCGCTCAGCGGCAAGGTCGCCGGTGTGACGATCAACTCGTCGTCCGGTGGCGTCGGCAGCGCATCGAGGGTCGTCATGCGTGGTCAGAAGTCGATTTCGCAGACTTCGAACGCCCTCTACGTAATCGACGGCGTGCCGATGTTCACGACGGCCCGCGACGGCGGCACGGAGTTCGCCTCGCAGGGTACGACCGATCCCATCGCCGATATCAACCCCGAGGACATCGAGTCGATGTCGGTGCTGAACGGTGCGGCCGCTGCGGCACTCTACGGTTCGGATGCCGCCAACGGTGCCATCGTCGTCACGACCAAGCGCGGCAAGGCGGGCTACACTTCGGTGACCGTATCGAGCAACACCGAGGTGATGTCGCCGTTCGTCCTTCCCGAGTTTCAGAACCGTTACGGTACGGGCGATCTCAATTCGAGCGAAGGTTCGATCGTCCGCAGCTGGGGCAATCGCCTGAACAGCTCCAACTATATGGGGTACAGCCCGCGCGATGACTATTTCCAAACCGGCGTAACGGGTACCGAGAGCGTCTCGCTCTCGACGGGTACCGAGAAGAACCAAACCTATTTCTCGGCCGCGGCGGTCAACTCGCGCGGAGTAATTCCCAACAACGGCTACGACCGTTACAATTTTACGTTCCGCAATACCACCTCGTTCCTCGGTGACAAGCTGAAACTCGACGTGGGTGCCAGCTATGTGATGCAGAAAGACCGCAACATGACCAACCAGGGTACCTACAACAACCCGCTGGTCGGCGCTTACGTCTACCCGCGCGGCAACGACTGGGCCGATATCGAAATGTACGAGCGTTACGATCCCGCCCGCCGCCTCTATACCCAGTACTGGCCCGTAGGCGATGCCGGCATGACGATGCAGAACCCCTATTGGATCAACTACCGCAACCTGCGCGAAAACAACAAAGACCGTTACATGCTGAACGCTGCACTCTCGTACGACGTGCTCGACTGGCTCAATGTTTCCGGCCGTCTCCGCATCGACAACAGCAACAACGACTATACGGAAAAATTCTATGCTTCGACCTTCACGCAGTTGACCGAGGGTTCGAAAAACGGCCTCTACGGCATCACGAAGACCAAGGACAAGCAGGTCTACGGCGACGTGCTGGTCAATATCAACAAGACTTTTGGCGAGGACTGGTCGCTGCAAGCCAATGCCGGTGCTTCGATCTCGGACATGCGCTACGACGCCATGAAGGTGCGCGGCCCGATTCCCGACGGTGAGATCACCGACGAAAAACCTCTGCTGGCCAACGTGTTCAGCGTGCAGAACCTGAGCAACACCTCCAAGACCAAGCGGCTGCAGGAAGGGTGGCGCGAGCAGACCCAGTCGATCTTCGCCTCGGTTGAGATCGGCTTTAAGAACACCTACTTCCTCACGCTGACCGGCCGTAACGACTGGCCTTCGCAGCTGGCCGGCGAGCATTCGGTGAAGAGCTCGTTTTTCTATCCCTCGGTCGGTGCTTCGGTCGTGCTGTCGCAGCTCATCCCCGAGATGCCGAAGAACCTCTCCTACGTCAAACTCCGTGCGTCGTACGCATCGGTGGGTGTGGCTTTCGAGCGTTACCTCGCCAACCCGCGTTACAGCTGGAACGAGAGCGGCCTGAACTGGAGCACCCAGACCCGGTTCCCGATTTACAACCTCAAGCCCGAGCGCACCAAGTCGTTCGAGGTCGGTCTGACGATGCGCTTCCTGCGCCACTTCAACCTCGACTTCACTTACTATAACACCAAGACGCAGGATCAGACCTTCGAGCCGAATATCTCGACCGGTTCGGGTTCCTCCAAACTGACCATTCAGTCGGGTAACGTCCGCAACCGCGGTTTCGAGGTCGCACTGGGTTACAGCAATACGTGGGGCAAATTCTCGTGGGATTCGAACTACACGCTGTCGGCGAACAAGAACAAGATTCTTTCGCTTGCCGACGATGTGGTCAACCCCGAGACCGGCGAGCACTTCTCGGTCGATCAGCTCGATATGGGAGGTCTTGCCGATGCCCGCTTCATCCTTCGTGAGGGCGGTACGCTGGGCGACTTCTATTCGCGCATCGACCTCAAACGCGACAGCAACGGCGCCGTCTATATCAACGAGAAGGGCGAGATCGCTTCCGAGTCGATCACCGACGTCAACAGCTACATCAAGCTGGGTAGCGTGCTTCCCGATGCCAACATGGCATGGCGCAACGACTTCCGCTGGCGTAACTTCAACTTCGGGTTCATGGTGTCGGCCCGCCTGGGCGGCGTGGTGTTCTCGCGTACGCAGTCCATGCTCGACTACTACGGTGTTTCCGAAGCTACGGCTGCCGCCCGCGATGCCGGCGGTGTTATGATCAACGGCAACGACCTGGTGGATGCCAACAAGTGGTATACGGCTATCGGCGGCGGTAACTCCGTGCCCCAGTATTATACCTATTCGGCTACCAACGTGCGCCTGCAGGAAGCTTCGATCGGCTATACGATCCCCAAGAAGACGCTGGGCGACATCTGCGAGATCACGTTGTCGCTCGTCGGCCGCAACCTGTGGATGATCTACAACAAGGCTCCTTTCGATCCCGAGACCATCGCTACTACGGGTAACTACTACCAGGGGGTCGACTATTTCATGTCGCCCTCGATGCGCAATATCGGTTTCAACCTCAGAGTTAAATTCTAATCTGCACGATGACTATGAAATTCAATATATTAAAACCGGCTCTGGCTGCGTTGGTACTTGTCGGTACGGCCTGTACTGCCAACTACCTCGATATAAATACCAATCCCTACGAGCCGTCGGAGGACGACATGCAGACCGACGGTTATATCATCGGCTCGGCGCTGACCTCGCTCGCGAGCACGGTCGTTTCGACCGACGTCAATACGGCGCAGTTTACCGATGTGCTGCTGGGCGGCCCCATGGGCGGATATTACTCCACGACGGGCAAGTTCGACAATACGATCATGAACTACAACCCGACGGATGACTGGACGAACGTCTTTATGTACAGCGACAAGACGATCCCCGTGCTCTATTCGAACCTGCGCGAGCTGAAGAAGGTGACCGAAGATCCCATCGTGCTGGCGATCGCCGACATCATCAAGGTAGCGGCCATGCACCGCGTGACCGACACCTACGGCCCGATCCCCTATTCGATGATCGGCGAGAACGGCCAGATTCAGGTGCCGTACGATTCGCAGGAGAAGGTTTACGACAAGTTTTTCGAAGAGCTGGATGCCGCGATCAAGGTGCTTACCGAGCACCGCACGGATGCTATTTCCGCAAAAGCCGACTATATCTACGGCGGCAGCGCCGAGAAGTGGTGCAAGCTCGCCAATTCGCTCAAACTGCGCCTGGCGATGCGTATCGTCTATGCGAACGAGGCTAAAGCCCGCGAGATGGCCGAATCGGCCGTGAACAGCGAGGTGGGCGTCATCACGTCGAATGCCGACAACGCCAGGCTGACGTCGTTCGGTGCCGACGGCAACCCCATTTACGTGGCAGTCAACTACAACAAGCCCGCAGACTGCATGACGGGCGGCGATACGCATGCCGCAGCCGACATCATCTGCTACATGAACGGTTATTCAGACCCCCGCCGCGAGAAATATTTCACGCAGTCGGAGTGGCCCGGTCAAACCTATGTCGGCATCCGCCGCGGAATCGTGATTCCGCCTCTGGCATCCGTTGGCCGCAAGTACTCCGGCGTCAATATCTCGATCTCCTCGCCCGTCACGTGGATGAATGCTGCCGAGGTGGCTTTCCTGAAGGCCGAGGCGAAGGGTGTCTTCGGGTTCAACATGGGCTCCGGCGAGGCCAAGGACTTCTATGACGAAGGCATCCGCCTCTCGTTCGAGGAGTGGGGTGTGTCGGGTGCCGACACTTACCTGGCCAATACCACGGGCAAACCGCAGCTCTATGCCGATCCTGCCAATTCGAATTCTTATTCGCAGGAGTTGTCCGACATTACCATTGCCTGGGATGCGGGTGCTTCGCTTGCCCAGATGCAGGAGCGCATCATCACGCAGAAGTGGATCGCCAACTGGCAGCTGGGCAACGAGGCATGGGCCGACTACCGCCGCACGGGTTATCCCCGTCTGATGCCTGCCACCGAGGATGGAAACAAGAGCCTCGGGGTCGTCGATTCCGAACTCGGGGCGCGCCGTATGCCTTATCCGGCAGACGAATACACGACCAACAACGTGAACGTCAACAATGCGGTTTCGTCGCTTCTGAAGGGTGCCGACAACATGGCGACCCGTATGTGGTGGGATTGCAACCCCGCGATCAAATAATAACCAACCCGAACGCTAAACGATTATGAAACGAAATATCAAGAAATTTCTGTTCCCGGCCGTAGCCGTTGCAGTCCTCTCTTTTGCGGCGTGCAGCGACTGGACGGAGACCGAAAGCCTCGACATCAACTATCCTACGCTTGAGGAGCAGAATCCCGAGCTCTACAAGCAGTACCTGAAGGCGCTCCGGGATTACAAGGCGGGCGAGCACAAGGTCGTCCTCGTCTCGATGGACAATACCACCTCGGCTCCGGCCCAGCGCAACGAGCACCTGACGACGATGCCCGACAGCGTGGACATCATCTGCCTGATGAATCCCGACAACCTGCATCCGACCCTGGCCGGTGAATTCGCCAAGGTACGCGAGAAGGGCACCCGGGTGATCTACAACATCGACTATAATGCGATCGAGAAACTCTGGGAGAAAGTCCTCGTGGATGAGGAGGCCAACAAACCCGAAGAACCCGCGAATCCCAGCACCCCCGAGGCGACCCAGGACGAAGGCGGCGAAGGTGGCGGCGAGGGCGAACCGACCCCCGAGGAGGAGCTGGAGCTCCGTTTCCTGGAGTTCTGCAGGCAGCAGACCGTCAGTCAGCTGAACCTGTGTGCCAAATATGGTTACGACGGTGTCCAGGTGAACTATACCGGCCGTGCCCCGCAGGCTATGCAGGAAGAGGAAAAAGCGCAGTATGCCGCACGCCAGGAGGCGTTCTTCTCGAACGTGAAGACCTGGAACGAGGCCAACTCCGGCAAAGTGCTGGTCTTCCAGGGCAATCCGCAGAACCTCATCGACAAGTCCGTCCTGGGCGAATGCGATTATATCGTCATCCCCGCGCTGACCGCAACTTCGGCCGACAAGATGTCGTTCGCCGTGCTGATGGCCGCCGTGGAAGATGTCCCGACCGACCGGTTCGTCATCGGCGTGACGACCCCGTCGCTCACCGACCTGAGCGATGAGAGCGGTTATTTCTCCGGCTACGAGGCCGACGGCAAGACACGTGTGCGTGCCACCAAGGGTGCTGCCCAGTGGGTCGTAAGCCCGGCGTCGGGCTATGAGAAACTGGGTATCTCCATCGCCAACGCGCAGAACGACTATTTCAACCTGACTTTGGTTTATAAAAACATCCGGGAGGCGGTCGACATCCTGAATCCCGCACCTAAAAACTAATGCGACCTATGAAACTCAACAAGTTAAATATTGCTGTCGCGGCTCTTGCCGCCGTCGCTCTGGCAGGCTGCAAGAACGAGGATCTGTCCAGGCAGCATTACGACAATAAACTTTTCATCTCGGCGACGAATTTCACCGACGAGATGCTTATCAAGGCTGCGAATTCCTCCTATGAGCGCGAAATCACGGCCGGTATCGCCAAGCCCGTCGGGCAGGACATTTCGATCGAGTTCGCCGCGGCTCCCGAACTGTTCGACCACTACCGCCAGGCCTTCTACGACGAGGACGTGAAACTGCTTTCCGAGGAGTTCTACCAGTTCGATGAGACGAAGACCAGGATACAGGCCGGAAGCGTGGCGAGCGTTCCCGTGACGATCAGGTTCGTCGACGTGAACCTGCTGGACAAGAACGAGCGCTATGTACTGCCCGTGACGATCCGTTCGGTGTCGGGTATCGACGTGTTGCCGAGTGCCCGCAGTGTTTACTATATCTTCAAGGGTGCCGCGCTGATCAACGTCGTGGCCGGTATTACCGAGAACCGTGCTTGGCCCGACTGGAAGGATGCCTCGCCCGTAACCAACATGCGTACCTTCACGCTCGAGGCGCTGATCAACGGCAATGCGTTCAAGAACCAGATCTCCACGATCATGGGTATCGAGGGTAAGTTCCTGGTGCGTATCGGCGATTCGGGCGTGGATCCCAACCAGATTCAGATCGCTTCGTCGAGGAACCTGACCAATTCGGATCTCAAGCTCGATGCCGGCCGCTGGTACCATGTGGCCGTGACATTCGAGTCGGGAAGCGTGAAGGTATACCTCGACGGTGTGGAGAAGTGCAGCGGCAACGTCGGTACCTCGTCCGTGAATTTCGGCGTGAAGCATTCCGACGAGTCGGACGGCAAGCCCCGTTGCTTCTGGATCGGCTATTCGTATGCCAGCGACCGTTATTTCGACGGCCAGATCTCGGAAGTGCGTATCTGGAACAAGGCGCTGACCCCCGAGGAGATCAATGCCCCCGACCATTTCTACCAGGTGGCCGCGGCTTCCGACGGACTGGTGGCCTACTGGAAATTCGACGAGGGAGCCGGCAAGACCATCAAAGACCAGACCTCCTACGGGAACGATCTTACCGTCGAGAAGGAGTTGAAGTGGGTGAATGTATCGCTTCCCGAGCTGGGTAAATAATCTGCTAACCTTTAACCTGAAACGATTATGAACACCAAGAAATATCTGAAATACAGCTTCCTTCCGCTTGTGCTGATGTTGGGTGGCCTGGCATTCACGGCCTGCACCGACGACATCGAGGGCGGCAAGCCTGTCGACGAAGGGGCATACGACGCCGTGAAGCGCGTCGACGGCATGTTGCTCGACGTGACGTCGAACAAGAACGAGTCGGTGATCGAACTGCGCTCGGACAAATACCAGACCGAGGTCTTCTTCCGCCTTACGAAAGCGCCCCAGAAGGGTGTCGACGTGAAGATCGAGGTAGATCCCGCTTATCTGGAAACTTATAATGCCGAGCACGGGACGGAGTTCCAGCTCTTCCCCGCGGCCGATGTCGCCATCGACCGCGAGGGCAAGCTGCTGCTGGCCCCGGACGAGATCCGTTCGGTCGGGGTGGGCGTTACCCTGGCCGCAGGCAGCGAATTGCAGGAGGGGACGACCTATCTGCTTCCGCTCAAGGCAACCTCCTCGACCGAGGGTATCACGCTCTCGGAAAAGGCGCAGCATGCGGTCTATCTGGTGAAAGACCTGCGAGCCCAGGGCGACGCTTACAAGGGCCCCGACGCCGTGAGGAACGTGTGCTATTTCGAGGTCAACGACACCAACCCGCTCAATGCGCTGGAGTTCGTGCTCAAGGACAGCGGCAAGCTCTTCTTCGACGACATCATCCTTTTTTCGGCCAATATCAATTACAATGCGGAAACGGGACGGGTCTATGTGCTGAACAACCCCAACGTGCAGTTCCTGCTGGACAACAACGAGCAGTTCCTGCAGCCGTTGCGCAAGCGTGGCATGAAGGTGATCCTCGGTATCCTGGGCAACCACGATGCCGCCGGCGTGGCACAGCTGTCCGATATGGGCTGCCGCGAGTTTGCCAAGGAGCTGGCCGCTTATTGCAATGCCTACAACCTCGACGGCGTCGGTTTCGACGACGAGTATTCGAACTCTCCCGACCTGAGCAATCCCTGGTTTGCGCCGTGGTCGTCGGCTGCCGCCTCCCGGCTGCTCTATGAAACCAAGAAAGCCATGCCCGATAAAACCGTCATGGTTTACTATCTGGGCGGTATCAATAGCCGGATGCCTTCTGTCGACGGGGTCGAGCCGGGCATGTTCGTCGACTATGCCGTCGCCGATTACGGGGGAACCGCAGCGCCGATGCAGGGCATGACCGTCAAGCAGTGCTCCGGCATGTCGATCGAGTTGAACCGGGGCAGCGGGGATTCGAGCGAGGGCACAGCCCGCTCGAAGAAGGAGGCCGGATACGGCTATTACATGTTCTTCGCACTGGGGCATACCAATTCGTTGGTAAGCGATTTCAGCGACTATCGGTTCCAGGTGAGCCGTTGCCAGTCTGTTGCCCGGGGCCTCTATGACGAGGAACTGCTGATGCCCGAGTATTATTACAAAAAGAACGACGCAACGCGTTATAAACTGCCTTAATCCGATTGTGTGCTGTACTCCCCGCAGCACGCCGCTGCGGGGAGTGCAGTTCGACTGAGAACCTAAAACAACGTAGATTTTATGAAAAAGATATTTATAGCGTTTGTAGCGGTGGCCTGTGCGCTCAGCGCCTGTTCCGACGACGATACGGCGGACGACCTTTCCCGGGCCACGATATCCATTACCCCCGATGCCATCCCCGCCGGGCCTGACGGGACGACGACGCAGGTGACCGTAACCAGTTCGGGAGACTGGCGGCTCGCAGGTGTCTGCGACTGGGTGCATCCTTCGGCCGAAGCCGGGAAGAGCGGCGATGTGGTAACCTTCACGATCGATCCGAATACAAGCGAAGAGAGCCGTGAAGCGGCCTTCAAGTTCTTTACGGGATCGGCTGTCGCTCCCCTGAAAATCGTTTCGGAAGCGGGCTATTCGCTGACCCTTCTTTCCGAGGAGAATATGACCGTCGAAGCATTGAGCACCGATATCCAGGTCAAACTGCATACGAACATTCCGGAATTGGCCGTCGCGTTTTCCGACGGCGGCGGGGATTGGGTCACGTATGTCGGGCGCAACGACATTTTCGGCAACACGGTCTTGAAGTTTACCGTTGCCAAGAACCCGGATTACGATGACCGTTCGACCGTGGTCACGGTCTCGGGCATGGGGCAGTCGGTCGATATTCCGCTGACCCAGAACCGGATATATGCAATCAATATCGAGGATACGGCATTTGAGTTTGACCTTGCGGAGCGTTCTTTCTCCGTTGATGTGAATGCCAATGTAGATTACAAAGTAATGATTAGCGACGATTGGATCACGCAGGTGCCCGAAACCCGTGGGCTGGAAACGAAGACGCTTACATTCCATCTCGGAGCGGCAACTACCAGTCGCGGAGGTAAGATTACGATTGAGGGTGCTGGCATTACCAAAGAGTTGTCCGTTATCCAGAAAGATCCGAATGCGACACTGATTTCGTTTGTCGATAAGGATTTTGTAAAGTGGCTGCAACAACAGGGCTGGATCGTCGCATTGGGGTCTACTTCCGGAATCATTACGGAGAAAGGGTTGGCCGCCACCGAGTTGTCATATAACCCCAGCTATGGTACCCAATGGACATCGCTGGAGGGGATCGAAAACTTCACGAACCTGGAAAAGATCAATGTCATGAGTAATGATCTAAGTGAAATAGACCTTTCCGGTTTGACGAAGGTGAAAGAACTGAAGTGCACCCGGAATTTTAGGTTGGCCTTGATTAATCTTGGGGACAATCCGATCGAATCGTTGTCTCCGCTGGGAACCTATTATTCGGATGCCGAGAAGTTTACGATGATCGGTAACAAGTTGGTATCGCTGGATCTGACAGTAGCCTCCTACTATGTTTGGTATGACGGGATAACCTCGATAGACGTGTCGGGTTGTCCGGCACTCCAGACTCTTAAATGCGATCGCGGGGAGAGGGTGAAGTCGCTCTATCTCAAGAAAGGGCAGGATATTCCGCACCTGACCAAGAATGCCGCGACGGAGATCGTATATGTAGATTGATTTCTCTGCAGGATTCGATTCTGACGACCGTGCAGTCGCGAGCCTCAAGACCCGCCGGCTGCACGGTCTTCTTTCCCGGGGAATTAAATCGCCGGCCCGTTTAGTAATCCGGCGCCCGAAATTGTATTACTTTACGGATGCAAAGATGATTACCGCCCGGAATACCGACCGTGTGCGGAAAGATTTTATTATCTTTGTGCATCCCTAACCTAAAACCGGAGAAGACCCGATGATTTCGACAGTTAAAAAAACTTCGCCGCTGGCCTGGGTGCCTACGGTCTATTTTGCGATGGGGCTTCCGTTCGTCGTGCTGAACATGGTCTCGGCCGTCATGTTCAAGGATCTGGGGATATCCGATACCCGGATCGCGTTCTGGACGTCGCTGATCATGTGGCCGTGGACGATCAAATTCCTGTGGAGCCCCTTCCTGGAAATTTTCCGCACCAAAAAATTCTTCGTCGTCACGACGCAGCTCCTGAGCGGCGTGTTGTTCGGCCTTGCTGCGCTGGCGCTGCATATGCCCCATTTCTTCGCCGTCACGGTGGGGGTCTTCGCGGTGGTGGCCTTCAGTGGCGCCACGCACGACATCGCGGCCGACGGCGTTTACATGTCGGAGCTTTCGACCGGGGATCAGGCGCGGTATATCGGCTGGCAGGGGGCGTTCTACAACCTTGCGAAACTAGTCGCCACGGGCGGCCTGGTCTGGTTCGCGGGCTGGCTCAGCAAGCGTTTCAGCGATTCCGGGGCGGCGACCTTCGATGCCTATGTGCAGTCGTGGACGGTGGTGCTGGCGATCCTTTGCGGCCTGCTCGTCCTGCTGGGTATTTACCACAGCCGCGAGTTGCCGTCGGGCGGAAGTGCGGCTGACGGACATTCGCTGCGGGAAGGGCTGCGCAGCCTGAAGGAGGTGATCGCGGCGTTCTTCACGAAAAAGCATATCTGGTATTACATCGCCTTCATCGTCTTCTACCGCCTGGGCGAGGGCTTCGTGATGAAGATCGTGCCGTTGTTCCTCAAGGCGGATACCGCGGCCGGAGGGCTGGGGCTTACCAACCAGCAGATCGGGTTGTACTACGGCACGTTCGGCGCCGGGGCATTCCTTTTGGGATCGCTGCTCGCGGGCTACTATATCGCCCACCGCGGACTGAGGCGCTCGCTCTTCACGCTGTGCTGCATTTTCAACCTTCCGTTCGCGGTCTATGCGCTGCTGGCATGGTTCCAGCCGCAGTCGATGTGGCTCGTGGGCGGCGGCATCGTCGTGGAGTATTTCGGCTACGGGTTCGGGTTCGTGGGGCTTACGCTCTTCATGATGCAGCAGGTGGCCCCGGGTCGGCACCAGATGGCGCACTACGCTTTCGCCTCGGGCATCATGAACCTTTCGGTGATGCTCACCGGCGCCGTTTCGGGTTACCTGAGCGACTGGAAGGGCTACGGCGTCTTCTTCATCGTGGTCATGCTGGCGACGATCCCCGCCTTTGTGATGACCTGGTTCGTACCGTTCACCTATGATGATAAACCAACAACCAAATAACATGAGCAATCTGAAAATAATGGGCCCGGCACTGCCGGATATGCCGTGGGAAGAGCGTCCCGCGGGGAGCAAGGAGGTTATGTGGCGCTATTCTGCCAACCCGATCATCGGGCGCGACGCGCTTTCGACCTCCAACTCGGTCTTCAATTCGGCGGTCGTGCCGTTTAAGAAGGGCAAGTACAACTATGCGGGTGTTTTCCGCTGCGACGACACGAATCGCCGCATGCGCATCCATGCGGGCTTCTCGGTGGACGGCATCGACTGGGACATCCGCGAGGAGGACTTCAACCTGGTGGGCGGCGACGCCGAGATCTCGGAGTGGGTCTACGGCTACGACCCGCGTGTGGCTCAGATCGGGGACAAATACTACGTGACGTGGTGCAACGGCTACCACGGCCCGACGATCGGCGTGGCGTGGACGGAGGATTTCGAGACGTTCCACCAGCTGGAAAACGCCTTCATCCCGTTCAACCGCAACGGCGTGCTGTTCCCCCGCAAGATCGGCGGGAAATTCGCGATGCTTTCGCGTCCGAGCGACAACGGGCATACGGCGTTCGGCGACATTTTCTATTCCGAGTCGCCCGACATGGAGTTCTGGGGACGCCACCGCCACGTGATGTCGCCCGCGGCGTTCGAGGTTTCGGCCTGGCAGTGCATGAAGATCGGCGCGGGGCCCGTGCCCATCGAGACCAGCGAAGGGTGGCTGTTGTTCTACCACGGGGTGCTCCGTTCGTGCAACGGCTACGTCTATGCGTTCGGCTCGGCATTGCTCGACCTGGATGAGCCGTGGAAAGTCACGGCGCGCAGCGGCCCGTACCTGATCTCCCCGCGTGAGACGTACGAGTGCACGGGCGACGTGCCGAACGTGACGTTCCCCTGCGCGGCGCTGCACGACTCCGCGACGGGGCGCGTTGCGGTCTACTACGGGTGTGCGGACACGGTTACGGGGCTTGCTTTCGGTTATATCCCGGAGATCATCGACTTCACCCGCAAAAACAATATACGCTGATGCCGCTGCGACGAACGCTCTTAACTGCTGCGCTCGCCGCAGCCGTTTTCTCGACACCGCTGCGTGCGCAGGAGCCTGCCGATTGGGTCGACCCGTTCATCGGGACGACCAATTTCGGGACGACCAACCCCGGCGCCGTATGCCCCAACGGGATGATGTCGGTCGTGCCGTTCAATGTGATGGGCTCCGACGAGAACCTCTACGATAAGGACGCCCGGTGGTGGTCGGCGCCCTATGAGTACCGCAACAAGTTCTTCACGGGCTTTGCACACGTCACCCTGAGCGGCGTGGGATGCCCCGAGCTGGGCTCGCTGCTGGTAATGCCGACGGCGGGTGCGCTGGACGTCGATTACCGCAACTACGGCAGCGCATATACCAGCCAGACGGCCTTGCCGGGCTACTATTCGAACCTGCTGACCAAGTACGGTATCCGCACCGAGGTGACGGCCACGCCGCGCACGTCGGCCGAGCGCTATACCTTTCCGGAGGGTACGGGACATATTCTGTTAAACCTGGGCGAGGGGCTTACCAACGAGTCGGGAGCCTGGGTGCGCCGCGTGAGCGACACCGAGGTCGAGGGCATGAAACTGCTGGGCACGTTCTGCTACAACCCGCAGGCGGTGTTCCCGGTCTATTTCGTGATGCGCGTCTCGAAACGCCCCGCGGCCACCGGGTTCTGGAAGAAACAACCCCCGAAACAGGGCGTCGAAGCCGAATGGGACAAGGATGCCGGCAACTACAAGCTCTATACGCAATACGGTAAGGACATTGCCGGCGACGACGTCGGCGTGTGGTTCTCCTACGACATGCAGCCGGGCGAGCAGGTCGAGGTGCGCATGGGCGTTTCGTTCGTGTCGGCCGAGAACGCCCGCCTGAACCTCGAAGCCGAGCAGCAGGGGCGCTCGTTCGACGACATTCGTGCGGCCGCACGCCGCACGTGGAACGACGACTTGGGGCGCATCCGCGTCGAGGGCGGTACCGAAGCGCAGAAGAAGGTCTTCTATACGGGGCTTTACCATGCGCTGATCCACCCCAACGTGCTGAGCGACGTCAACGGCGAATACCCCGCGATGGAGAGCGCCGAGATCCGCACGGCCGAGGGCAACCGCTATACGGTCTTCTCGCTGTGGGATACTTACCGCAACCTGCACCAGCTGCTGACGCTGGTCTACCCCGAACGCCAACTGGAGATGGTGCGCTCGATGGTCGGCATGTACCGGGAGTGGGGCTGGCTCCCCAAGTGGGAACTCTACGGCCGTGAAACCTTCACCATGGAGGGCGACCCGTCGATCCCCGTGATCGTCGATACCTGGATGAAGGGGCTGCGCGATTTCGATATGGACGCCGCCTACGAGGCGATGCGCAAATCGGCCACGACGCCGGGCGCGCGGAACAGGATGCGCCCCGACATCGACCCCTACATCGAAAAAGGTTATGTGCCGCTGGGCTTCTACGCCCGCGACCTTTCGGGTGACAACTCCGTGTCGCACGCCCTGGAATACTATATCGCCGACCACGCGCTGTCGCTGCTGGCCGACTCGCTCGGCAAAAAAGACGACGCGGCGTTGTTCCGCGCCCGCTCGCTCGGCTATAAGAACTATTACAGCACCGAGTCGGGCACGTTCCGTCCGATTACCAAGGAGGGTAAGTTCCTCACGCCCTTCGACCCGCGCCAGGGCGAGAATTTCGAACCCGTCCCCGGCTTCCACGAAGGTTCGGCCTGGAACTATACGTTCTATGTCCCGCACGACGTGGCCGGACTGGCCCGGCTGATGGGCGGCAGGCGCCGATTCATCGACAAGCTGCAGATGGTCTTCGACCAGGGGCTGTACGACCCGGCGAACGAACCCGACATCGCCTATCCTTACCTGTTCAGCTATTTCCGGGGCGAGGAGTGGCGTACGCAGCGCGAGGTGCGGCGTTTGCTGGACAGGTACTTTACGACAGCCCCCGACGGCATCCCCGGCAACGACGACACGGGCACCATGTCGGCGTGGGCGGTCTTCTCGATGATGGGCCTCTACCCGGACTGCCCGGGGGAGCCTTACTATACGCTTACATCGCCCGTTTTCGACAAGGTGACCGTTACGCTCGACCCGAAATACTATCCGGCCGGGGAGCTCGTTATAGAAACGGAACGCTCCGGAGCCGGCGACGTCTACATCGGCTCGATGACCCTCGGCGGCAGGCCGCTGAAGAAATACCGCATTTCGCATGGCGAACTGGTGGGCGGCGGCCGGCTGGTTTTCGGATTACAACCCGAACGCAAATAAAAACAACATATGTCCCTATGAATTTAAAATCTCTCTCAGCTCTCGGCGCAGGCCTGCTTCTGGCGGCCTGCTCGCAGGCACCCCGTACGGATTCGCTGACGCAGTATGTCGACATGCGTATCGGCACGGGCGGCCACGGCCATGTATTCATGGGCGCCAACGTCCCGTTCGGCGCCGTACAGCTCGGCCCCACGAGCATCCCGCAGTCGTGGGACTGGACGTCGGGCTACCACATTTCCGACACGACGGTCATCGGTTTCAGCCACACACACCTGAACGGCACCGGTATCGGCGACCTGTTCGACGTCACGGTGATGCCCGTCGTGGGGCAGGTGACCTATGCCCGCGGCACGGAGGACGACCCGCAGTCGGGCATGTGGTCGTATTTCAGCCACGCCAATGAAAAGGCCCGCCCGGGCTATTACGCCACGCGGCTCGACCGCTACGGCATCGACGTGGAGCTGACCGCCACCAAGCGCGTCGGCCTGCACAAATATACCTTCCCGGCATCGGCCGATGCCGCCGTGGTCTTCGACCTCGAGAACGGCGGCTGCTGGGATGCTCCGACCGAAACCTTCATCGAACGTGCCGACGACCATACGATCAGCGGCTACCGCTACTCGACGGGCTGGGCGAAAGACCAGCGGGTCTATTTCACGGCCGAATTCTCCAAACCCTTCAAGTCGCTAGCCATTTACGAGGGCGGCGAGGACGGCGGCCTGCGCGAAGGCGACAGCTTCAGGGCGGAGCGCCTTTACGGCCGGGTCGGTTTCGACACTTCGGCCGGAGAGACGATCTATGTCAAGGTCGCCATTTCGCCCGTGAGCATCGAGAATGCACGCCTGAACATGCAGGCCGAGCTTCCCGGCTGGGACTTCGAAGCGACGGCCGCAGCCGCCGACCGGGCGTGGAACGCCGAGTTGCAGAAGGTGCGCATCGAGACTTCGGACGACGCCGCACGCCGCATTTTCTATACGGCGCTTTACCACACGATGGTCGCCCCGTCCGAATTCTGCGACGTGAACGGCGACTACCGCGGTTCCGACGGCAAGATCTACCGCGCCGCGCCGTTCGTGAACTATACGACTTTCTCGCTGTGGGACACCTATCGCGCCGCCCAGCCCCTCATGACGATCCTCCACCCCGAGAAGATGCCCGACATCGCCAATACGATGCTCCATATCTACCGGCAGCAGGGCAAGCTTCCCGTATGGCACCTGATGGGTAACGAAACCGACTGCATGGTCGGCAATCCCGGTATCCCGGCCCTGGCCGACGCCGTGCTCAAAGGCTACGGCGGCTTCGACAGGGAGCAGGCCTACGAGGCGCTCAAGCAGTCGGCGATGCTCGGCGAGCGGGGTATGGATCTGCGCATGAAATACGGCTATATCCCCTGCGACCTCTTCAACGAGGCGGTGGCTTACGACATGGAGTACGCCCTCGCCGACTGGGCCGTGGCACAGGTCGCCAAAGAGCTGGGCAAGACCGCGGATTACGACCATTTCCTCGAACGAAGCAAATCCTACCGCCATTTCTTCGATCCGCAGACCCGCTTCATGCGCGGCCTCGATTCGAAAGGCCGGTTCCGCACGCCTTTTAATCCGTTCCGCTCGACACACCGCGCCGACGACTACTGCGAGGGCAACGCATGGCAGTACACATGGCTCGTGCCGCACGACGTCGAGGGGCTGATCGGCTGTTTCGGCGGCAAGGAAGCCTTCACCGGGAAACTCGACTCGCTGTTCGTCGTCAGCTCCGTGCTCGAGGGAGCCGCCTCGCCCGACATCTCGGGCCTGATCGGTCAGTACGCCCACGGCAACGAACCCAGCCACCACGTCGTCTACCTCTACACGATGATCGGTCAGCCGTGGAAGACCGCCGACAAGGTGCGCGAGATACTGACGACGCTCTACCACGACCGGCCCGACGGGCTTTCGGGCAACGAGGACGTGGGGCAGATGTCGGCATGGTACGTCCTCTCGTCGCTGGGTTTCTACCAGGTCGAACCCGCCGGGGGCCGCTATTTCTTCGGCTCGCCGCTCTTCGACAAGGCTGAAGTGCGTGTCCGCGACGGTGTGCTGACCGTCACGGCGCATAACAATTCCGCCGCGAACAAATACATCCAGGCGGTGAAGCTCAATGGCAAGCCGTATACGAAACCCTATATTGCCTTCGACGACATCGCCGCGGGCGGTGTGCTCGAATTCGAGATGGGTGCCGAACCCGCAGTGTGGTATGAACTCTAAACATCGGAAGGCCATGAAAAAAGGATATATCGCATTTGCCGCCCTCTGCGCCGCCGCACTCGCTTCGTGCACATGTCCTTCGGCCGGGGAGCAGCGCCTCCGTCCTTCGGAGTACGTTTCGACGCTGGTCGGTACGCAGTCGGATTTTTCGCTCTCGACGGGCAATACCTATCCGGCCATCGCCTTGCCGTGGGGCATGAATTTCTGGACGCCCCAGACCGGCAAGATGGGCGACGGCTGGGCATATACTTACGGGGCGCACCAGGTGCGGGGGTTCAAGCAGACCCACCAGCCTTCGCCGTGGATCAACGATTACGGCCAGTTCTCGCTCATGCCCGTGCGCGGGGAGGATAAATTCGACGAGGAGTCGCGCGCCAGCTGGTTTTCGCACCAGTCCGAAGTGGCCAAACCCTATTACTATAAGACTTACCTCGCCGACCATGACATCCGCGTGGAGATCACGCCGACCGACCGTGCCGCGATGATGCGCTTCACCTTCCCCGACTCGAAGGAGTCGGGTGTGGTGATCGACGCCTTCGACCGTGGTTCGCAGGTCGGGATGGTCGACGACCGTACGATCGTCGGTTACACCACGCGCAACAGCGGTGGCGTGCCGGAGAATTTCCGCAACTGGTTCGTCGTGCGCTTCGATACGCCGTTCAGCGCCATCGAGCTGACCGATGCCCCCGGCGGATACAAACCCGGCAGCAACCTGCTCTATCCCGAAGGGCAGAAGTCCGTCACGGGCGAACATGCCGTGGCCAAGGTGCATTTCGCGACCCGCCGCGGCCAGCAGATATGCGCCAGCGTGGCGTCGTCGTTCATTTCTCCCGAACAGGCGCTGCAGAACCTCCGGGAACTGGGTAGCGACGATTTCGAAACGGTGAAGTCCAAGGCGCAGGCGCGCTGGGACGATGTGCTGGGACGCATCGAGGTAGAGGGCGGTACGGACGACCAGTACCGTACGTTCTATTCGTGCCTCTACCGGTCGGTGCTCTTCCCGCGTAAGTTCTACGAGGTGACCGACCAGGGCGAGGTCGTGCATTACAGCCCCTACAACGGCGAGGTGCTCCCCGGCTACATGTATACCGACACCGGGTTCTGGGACACCTTCCGCAGCCTTTTCCCGCTGCTGAACCTCGTTTACCCCTCCGTGAACGCCGAAATCCAGCAGGGACTCGCTAACGCGGCACGCGAGAGCGGTTTCCTGCCCGAATGGGCGTCGCCCGGGCACCGCGGCTGCATGGTGGGCAACAATTCCGCTTCGGTGGTTGCCGATGCCGTGGTGAAGGGCACGAACGACAAAGACCTCGGGGTGCTCTACGATGCGATGGTGTATGCCACGGAGCACGTGCACCCGACCGTTGCGTCGACCGGACGCTGGGGGCACGAGTACTACAACGAGCTGGGATATATCCCTTACGACGTGAACATTCCCGAGAACGTGGCACGTACGCTCGAATACGCCTACGACGACTGGTGTATTCTGCAGGTGGCGAAGAAACTGAACCGTCCCCAGGCTGAACTGGACAAGTGGGCGGCGCGTGCCCGGAACTACCGCAATGTCTTCGACCCCGAAACCCGTCTGATGCGCGGTCGCCTCAGGGACGGCAAGTTCCAGGCGCCGTTCAGTCCCTACAAGTGGGGCGACGCCTTCACCGAGGGTAACTCGTGGCATTATACGTGGTCGGTATTCCACGACGTCGAGGGGCTCGTCGACCTGATGGGCGGCCGGGAGCAGTTCGTCCAGATGCTCGACTCGGTATTCGTCGTGCCGCCGATCTACGACGACAGCTACTACGGATTCCGCATCCACGAGATCACCGAGATGCAGGTGGCCGACATGGGCAACTACGCCCACGGCAACCAGCCTGCGCAGCACATGATCTACCTCTATAATTATGCGGGTGCCCCGTGGAAAGCCCAGTACTGGGCGCGCGAGGTGATGGATCGCCTCTATTCGGCCCGTCCCGACGGCTATTGCGGCGACGAGGACAACGGCCAGACTTCGGCCTGGTATGTCTTTTCCGCCCTGGGGTTCTATCCCGTCTGCCCGGCTTCGGACGAATACGTCGTCGGTTCGCCGCTGTTCCGCAAGGCCGTCGTGAACCTCGAAAACGGGAATAAGATCGTGCTCGAAGCGCCGGACAACAGCCCCGAGAACCGTTATATCGGAGCCGTGCAGTTCGACGGGAAATCCTATACGTATAATTTCCTGCGCCATTCCGACCTCGTGAAGGGTGCCGGCGTCCGCTTCTCGATGCGTCCCGACCCCGATTACACGCGGGGTACGGAGCCCGGGGATGCCCCTTACTCGTTCAGCCGCGAATAACACGGACGGGTTGAACCGATGTCAATCCGCCGCGGCCGGTTCCGGCTGCGGCGGATTTTTTGTTTTTGCCGGAATCCCGAAATGTCGATAATTTGTCAATAGAATATGCCCGGGGATTTTGTAAATCGGCTGAAAAGCGCTACTTTTGTAACGTTGTTTTGACAATTGTTAGGTTAATCCGAACACCTCCCCATGACATCTACCGACAGAATCGACCAACGCGAACGTAAGAAACAGCAGGGCCAGGCCGCTGCGTTCTATTCGTCGTCGTGCCGACAGCAGGATCGGAGTACGCAGATGCAAGGGCAGCAGGTGTCCGGGAGCGGAATACGCAGATAGATACCAGACCGCCATGACATACGTGTCGTGGCGGTCTGTCTTTTTTTCAAACTTAAAACCAAAGGTATGAAGGTCGGTGTTATTATGGGCTCGGTGAGCGATTATGAGGTGATGGCCGATGCCGTCGCCATGCTCGGACAATTCGGGGTCGATTTCGAAAAGCGCGTGGTGAGCGCCCACCGTACCCCTGACCTGCTGTGCGAATATGCCAAGACGGCCAAAAACCGCGGTATCGGGGTGATTATTGCCGGCGCGGGCGGTGCCGCGCATCTGCCGGGCATGGTGGCCTCGATGACTCCGCTGCCCGTGGTGGGCGTTCCCGTGAAGTCGCGCGCCCTGAACGGACTGGACTCGCTGCTGTCGATCGTGCAGATGCCCGCGGGCGTTCCCGTGGCCACAACGGCCATCAACGGGG
>ERZ773143.760-NODE-760-length-34094-cov-10.732013_pt1 | contig 34094 bp, 27 predicted proteins | sample MGYA00580852_ERZ773143 | MGnify/ENA primary metagenome ERZ773143 (study PRJEB29015, sample SAMEA2737853) | human gut metagenome | biome: human gut; feature: human-associated habitat; material: faeces | place: China | collected 2012 ... | reverse complement strand
TTTTCTTCTGATAATCTGCTTTCTGCGCATATTTGGAAACCAGCTTTTCCGGTTTAAATGTCTGAAATTTGATATAGTCAGCACCAGCTCTTGCTGCTTCCTCTACCATTTGTTTTGCAAGTTTTAAGCTTCCGTTGTGGTTCACACCTGCTTCGGCGATTATTGTAATATGCAAATCCTTCTCCTATCCATTTGCTTTATTATATATCTTGTATAATGTAATACACTTATCTTTTAATGATTACAACGAGCACAAAAATGTAAGATCTGGGGAAACTATTAATGCTGTATCTTTCAGTCCATCATACGATACGATTTTGCAATCAATTCCGTTTTGTTTTAAAATATTATAAATACAATTTATAGTGTGAGTTTCTCCATTACGCTGTGAATCATCTACCATGATAACAAAGCTTTCCATTAATGCTTCTGGTAAAATCTCTGTGAAATCAACTCTTGAAAATTCGTCACTTCCCTGCGGTCCATCAATAAATACAAAGTCGAATTTTTTCCCTGAAAAAGTATTTTTAAAATCCTTATAATGTTTAATAGGTGTTTTTGTATGTATGTACCTTCCATTATATATGTCTTCCACTCTCTCTAGATTTATAATCTCTGTATTATCTGAAACTCCATGTTTATCCAAGAAAAAATTAATCCATGATTTATCATGCTCTACAATATAATGTTTTGTCTGAAAATGCATTGCATAACTGCTTATTACTCTAGTTGACTGTCCTAGCCCCATCTCTAAAATACTCTTTGGTTGAAATTCATCAAGTGAACGATACAACGCATACAATCCAGGCCAGGCAATTGCGCATCTACCAGGTGATAATGATACATTTTTAAACCAGTTGCTTCCGTTTATCGTACTATTAAAGACAACCGCCCATTCATTATCTCTTAATCTGCGCTCTGCTGTACAGGAAATATTTCTGACACTATCTAATTTTCTTTCGATAACATCTTGCTTCTTCTCAAATTCGCTTTTAAAAATCGGCTTGAATTTTACCATATCGACATATAAATTTTTCTCATACTCTATTCCAAGCTGATCAAATAAATTCATAAACATTGACTGCATATCTTCCAGCTTTCTTGCCTTCTCTAATGCTCTCTCAGAAATTGCTCTATATTGCGTCGAATCATTATAATAACTATATATTTTTTGTTTCATTTCATCATATGAATTTACTTCAAATAAGCTTCCACATACATCCCATGCATCCCCATAATTTGGAATAATAGTTGGAATTCCATAATATAATGCTTCAAAAGCAGCTCTGCCACCACCCTGTCTTCTTGGCTGAACATATATATCCGATAATCTGATTGCCTGACTTCCATCCGAAACTCTTCCTGCAAGATGAACCTTCCCACTATTGCTGAAATGTTTTAAAATATTTTGTACATCTACATCCCCAACAACCATAAAATGTGCATTTTCTATCTCTGACAAAACATTGTTCATACACTTTAAGAATTCTAAATCCATTTCTGTATTCAATCTGTTTCCGGCAACTGAAATAAGCCATGCATTTTCTGGCACACCAAAATCTTTTCTCTGATAATGAGCCATTGCACTTTCTTCCGGCATCTTATAATTAAAAACGGATTCTATTACTCTCTGCCCTGGCAATAACTTTTGTAGTTTACTTTCATCTGCTTTTCTTAAGTCCCTGCACAATATCAGATTATCTGCTGCACTGGTAGGTATTTTCGTTGAGCATGGAATCGTTGCTGTCTTTGTAAAATGTTTGCATAAATCTGATGTAATACAGCTTGCACCTACAGACAATACCAATTCTGGAGATAACTCTTTAATATTCCATACAAGATTAGCAATTTCCTGTACATCAGGCATCACATGAGATGTCTGATAGAACAAAAATGATGTTCCCTTATACTCAATCTTGTTTCTATTATTTAATTCATTGATATCATTAAAAGACAATTTCGAATTCATATATCCATAATTTTGAAATCTCATTCCACAGTCGTTAATGATAACCACTTGTTTACCAAGATTTCTCTGCATAGTATATGCATAATCCAAAACTCGTCTTGTTGGTGCGTGTTGCTCAACCAAAAACTGACTTGTCACAATTACTATTATTTCTTTTTTGGGATTATCCACATCGTTTTTCTTTACTTTATTCGGTATATAACTATCCACAGTATTATAAATTGAAATATATACCTCATCTAATATGTCTGCATATTCAGCCAAATCCATATCTACAAAAGCCTTATATACTAAATTCCAGTAAACTGCCCAACGCTCTTGAATCGGTAACTTTTCTACCTGTGCAGATTTTCCTAATATAACAAATGCTTTTCTTTTCTCATCAATGGCATTTGCTTCATTCAATACAACCATGGATAAACTAATCACGTCCCGCAATTCATCCACATTTATTAATGGTAATGTATCCTGTCTTTCATAAAAAAAATTTAAAATATTTATTGTATTTTCCATTACATTTCTCCTGTCTCTTACTCTGCTTTTCCAACTGTTTCCTTTGTATACTCCTCAAAAAGTTCTGCACACTGTCTTACCATGTCTGTATAAATTATTCCTTGTCTTGCAATTTCTCTTCCTTCTTCTTTTAAAGTATCCTTTGCATCATAACTTTCACTCTGCACAACGTAATTTGCAAGTGCGAGTGATTCTTTTATAGGCTCATAATAAATACTATCTGTTTCAATTTTTTTAGTTATTTTCTTTATCTTTTTTAATACATTTTCATATGACTTTAAATTTATTTTTGAATTTGAACATATTTTATTTAATCTGTTATATAAACGATTAATTGACAATGCATCTTCTTTCATTTGTCTATAATGTTCTGGTGTTTTTTGCAAAAACTCCAGTGCACGCTGTCTTTCTTCTCCACTTAGTACCGGCCTCAATCTGCTTAATCTTTCTTGAACGTTTATCTCTTTTGTACATTCACGGTCAATTGCATCCTTTAATGTCATAATCTCAGTATTCTCTATTCTAGCACCACCTTCTGTTGCATTTATTACTCTAAAATTCTCACGATAGTCTTTGCACTCTTTGATATATACATTATACCAGTCAAGATAAAGTTTAAAATCCATACGCGTAGGCACCTTATCCTCCACGTTTCCCGGAACCATCATACTATGCGAAGTATCAACTTCTTTCATTTTTTCTTCAAATGTACCATCTGCATGTGTCTTATTTCCTGTAAGTGCTAAATCCTGTCCTACTAATATAACCGTATCAATTCCAATCATAAACGCAAGTGCAAAAGCCGCTGTAGCAACTGATCCGCCACATGCAAGCGGCTCTAATACTTTTCCATTCATAAAAAACATGGAATTTATATATGTGTCACCCTCATTATAAAAAAATTTCATTCCAGTGTGATAAGCCAGTACTCCATGTGCGGCAGATATTGATGTTAGTAATGGTATTTTTTTCGCTTCATCATCCTGCACAAGTTCAATTGGTTTTTTCCCATCTACTATTGCAAACATATCAGGAACAATTCCCCTTTTTAAAAGAGGTTTAATTGCTGTATCCACTGCAATAATAAATGCTTTTCCCTTTGCTCTTTTTAATTCTTCAATATTATTATTCAAAGATGGACCTGCCGCCACTACAATTGCTGGAATATCTCTTGGAATCACTTCGGTCAATTGTTTTGTCTTATAAGCATCTAATAAGAATGGTGCATTTGCAAACATATTCATTGCATATACATTTGAAAAACGTACTTGTGTATTAATTGCTGCCGCACACATATCACATTGTCTACGGATATTCTTTGCAAATTCCATTATTTTTTCTGAGAATGCACGATTATAATTTGGCAAAATAATTGTTCTTACATGTTCCATCATTACAACTGAAATCATCTTCTTAATGACTTCATTAATTTCTAATCCACTAATTCCGTCTACAATAAAAATGCAGTCTGCTCTGCTTTCAAGTATATCCACAATATCTATATTCTCTAATACTGTAAAAAAAATCTCCCTCGATGGCTCATAAATAATAATACTTACATTTTTTGTTGTCTGATTTTCGATAATTTTTTTCACATAAAGTGGATTCCCTATTCCCCCAAAAAAGAACATTGCTGATTCTTCCACTTGCCCAATTGTCTGATACCACACATCAACAGGTTCTATACTGTTGCGTCTGCCACCCAGATATCTTGTTTTATCATCTTTCGTTACTTTCAAGATAACGTTTCCATCTGATGCTATTTCTGTATCGACCACTATATCGGTATTTTCAGTTCGATGTATTTTCCATTCTTTATATTTTTCTTCTATCTCAATTCTGCTTCCAGGAAACTTTTTCTCCCATGCACATAAATTATTTTCTATTCTATTATTCTTCATCTTCGTTTCCACTCAATAATTCTTCTGATATAAAATATTTCAAATACTCTTGTACTCCATAGGCAGTTGTATCCATAAGCAATACTTCGTCTTCGTTTTCATATGCAGATACAATATCATTCATAATCACTGTAACATCAGCTGTCACTACATTTCTAATGTCATTCTCCCATTTCATATTTAACAATATCTGCAGAAACTGTTGAATCTGTGGCAAAATTTTTCTCATTTCATCTAATATTTTATGCTTTCCACATATAAGTTCCTGAATGTTAATTTCTCGAATTTTCTTATATAACTCATCGTAATCCATTATTTTTCCCTTATAAAAAAAGGGAGTCCTAAGACTCCCCTTTCTATTGTTTTTGCTTTTATGACTACTGTAATAAGGATAATACACCCTGAGTAGACTGATTGGCCTGTGCAAGCATAGACTGTCCAGCCTGTGCAAGAATGTTATTCTTGCTGTACTCAACCATCTCATCAGCCATATCTGTATCACGAATACGAGATTCTGCTGACTGTGTATTTTCAGATACATTGTCAAGATTAGCAATTGTATGCTCTAATCTGTTCTGTAATGCACCGAGTGCAGAACGCTGAGTAGATACTTTGTTAATAGCATTCTGAACTGCAGATAATGTAGCATTTGCTGTATCATAATCTGCTACACTTGGTCTACCTACCTGAATAGCTTTGCTTGCTGCAGCCTTACTGTTAGAAGTTACAACATAATCCTTAAAATTAGCTGTGATATCTTTAGAAATCTGCTTTTTATTATATGTATTTGTACTCTTCATCGCCAAGCTTGCTGCTTTAAAACGTGTCTCAACACCATCTCCATTTTTTCCTAAGAAGTATACACTACCTGTTGTAGCATCATACTGCTGTGCAAATGTTGTAGATGTTAATGCTTTTGATGCGCCAACTTTGAAAGTACTAATAGCTCTTGCCACATTAGATGCCTGTGTCTTACCTGTAGAATAGTTGTATGTCTGTCCCTGATAATTAACTTTAGTTGGTGCAGTACCTGTTTCTTTTGTCTGGTATGAAATGCTCTTTAATCCTAATGTAGCTGCATTCATATTATCAATGCTAATAGAAATCTTCTGATTTGTATTTGCTCCAACCTGAAGGTTCTTATCTGTGAAAGAACCATCTAATAAGTTCTGTTTGTTGAACTGAGTTGTCTCAGAAATTCTATCTAACTCTTCTGTTAATGCATCTAACTCCTGATTAATAGCATCACGGTCGATAGACTGGTTAGTGTCATTAGCACCCTGAACTGATAATTCATTCATTCTCTGTAAGATAGAATGAGCTTCATTTAAAGCACCTTCAGCTGTCTGAATTAAAGATACACCATCCTGTGCATTATCAGAAGCTTTATTAAGACCACGGATCTGGCTTCTCATTTTCTCAGAAATCTTAAGGCCAGCAGCATCATCACCTGCGCGGTTGATTCTGTAACCAGAAGATAATTTCTCTGAAGATTTTGCCTGAGCTCCTGTTGTGATTCCTAACTGACGATTAGCGTTCATCGCTGTAAGATTGTGCTGTACTACCATTGCCATAATATTTTTCCTCCTTGAATTGGGCTTCAGCATCCATGCTGAAGTAAATTTGTTTTATTTGTGAACATTCCTACTCTGACCGTACGCTTCATTTCGGATTTCACGAAGTAGCATTCTTTGCTTACTTACATTTTATATCGGCATAAGTGAAAGATACTTAACCCCTTTTTTAATTTTTATTTTCTAAGTTGTTAATACGTCTCATAATTATCTAATATGTTTCTTCAGCTACCATAGCAAAATCTCTGTCTACTACCTTAAAATTGTAACTAAAAAGACCTCACAAATCAACATCTTTCTATCTGTGCGGTCTTTTATTCTCTCTATTTTTTATTATCCAAAAAATGCGGCTCATTATACGCCTTATGCATCATGTTGTTATAGTATTCCTTGACGATCTTCTGGCTGCTGCGGATTTCCTTTGCCTGCTGCCTGATATAAGCAAACTTGGCGGTTGCCTTTTCCTTATTTCTTGCCTCTGTTGCCTGAATCTGCATATTCAATTCGGTAAGTGCCCTGATCAGTTCCTGCATCTGCCTGATCTGCTCTTTATGGATGTCTCTGTTGCTCTCAAGTTCTTCCTTTACTTTGTCATATAAACTTTCGAAGCCCGTGTCAAGCTGTTCTAATTTTTCGATCAGCGCCGCTTTCCGATTCACGTTTTTTTCAAATGTGTCCGGTTCTAAATTAGGATCATCCAGCAGAAGACTTTGTTCCTCGCTAAGTTTTAATATATCTGTCAGGACATCCTTTTTTCGCCGGAGGCTTTCGATCATGATTCCAATGTAATTATCTGTCACGATGTATTGCTTTCTCCTTCCGGTTATCTCTGGCTGGCAGCCAGTTTCATCACTTCTTTCCATGTATCGCGCATGGTTCTGAGATGTTTTAATACTTCTTCCAGGATTTCTTTGTCTTTTTTCATATTTGCCTCGATCAGGCGTTCTTTCAAATAGACATATACATTATTAAAATCATCAGCTGTTGCATATTTATGATTTAATGTTGCCTGAAACTCGGAGATGATATCCTCAACTTTCCGGATGTTGTTATGTGCTTTCTCGATATTGTTTTCCTCAATCCCTGCAATTGCCATGTTACAGAATTTGATTGCTCCGTCATAGAGCATAAGTGTCAGTTCCGCAGGTGATGCGGTCATAATTTTGCTATTCGCATACGCAGCATAGCCATTATGATTAAGCATGTGAAAATACCTCCATGTGTTTTCTTTTTTTCTTTATGCAGATTTAACCTGCGGCAATGCCGCAGGTTAATTGTCCTGTTATCATGATCCAAACAGACCGGATAAAGAAGATGTCTGTGAATTGAGTTTTGCCAGCGCTGTTTCCATCGCCGAGAACTTCTTGTAGTAGTAATCCTCCTGTTCAGACAGCTTATCCTCCCACTTTTTGATCGTGGTTGTATAATCGCTGTATTCCGAAGCCATCTCCTTATCATTGTATACTTTAAATATACTGCTTAAAGTGGATGTCTTCATTTTCTTATCAATAGAATCATATAATCCTGTTGCAAGCTGTTGCATGAATCCCGCCACAGAATCCGGATCTTCTTTGATCGCTGCCAGCAGTTTGTCTTCCTTTCCGGAAGTTGCGCTGTCATCCTCATCCCCATTGATATGGTATGCATACTGTTCATTCTTTGCAGAATTCATATAACCAAGTGTTGAAATTCCAAAAGAAGTAAGATAGTATGTCTTTCCATTGACTTCATATCCCTTGGACATCGCCGTTGTCATGGACGAGATCAGGCTCTCTAACGAATCATCTCTGCGGAGCAGGGAATCTTTGACTTTTGCCTCCCATTTCTCCACTTCCGTATCACTCATGGAATCCTTTTCATCATCTGTCAGCGGCTCATATCCTTTTGCCGAATCTGCATTGTATAACTTGTTCATCTCGTTAATAAGTGAGTTGTACTGGCTGAGCAGATCCTTGACCTGCTCATAGATTCCCTCACTGTCTGTAGCTACGGTTACAGAAATCTCTCCACTCGTCTTGGCAAGTGCTGTGACAGAAAGACCATTTACAGCGAACTCGTTGGTAGATGAAGTGTATTCTGCACCATTCAGTTTGATCTTCGCATCCGATGCCGCCGACCAGTTGTTATCGTCATTCACTTTTGCGCCGGTATCTGATACGGTAGATGTCATTGCCAGTCCCAATGCCAGCAACGCCTTATCGCCGTCTGCATTCTTTGATTTCAGTTCAAAACCGTTTTCTGTACCGGTCTTTGCTGAACTTACAAATAATCTGCCGTTTTTCTCATCAAAGCTGGCTTTCACACCTGCGTCTGACAGGGATTTCACAAAGTCGCTGATCTTTGTGTCACCGGCCACGCTGATGCTTGTTGTCTTTCCAGTTTCTTTATTGGTAACTTCGATCGTACCGGTTCCGGTATATCCCAGTTCGCTTAAAGTGGATGCCGATGAAACGGTTTTTGTCTTATCTTCCGCACCGGATGCGTCTTTGATCGAAATCTTTCCGCCGGTAAGATAATCACTTTTGGCAACCTCTAAGACCTCCAAAGACTGTACGCCGTTGGTCGCCCCACTTGCTGCACTCACTTTCGCTTTTGTGCTGTCGGATACGCTTGCCGTACGCATATTGTAGGCAGATGACAGTTTTAATTTACCAACATTGTTATAGAAACTGTACACCTTGGAGTTTAAGGTACTCCATGCCTCCTGCTTCCATGATAATTTTGTCTGTGCTTTTTTATACTTGCTCGTCTTGTAACTATAAGAAGATACAAGCGCTGAGATAATGGACTCGGTATCTAATCCCGAGTTCAGACCTGTGATTCTGATTGGCATAATCCTGCTCCTTTCAGTTTTGTAGCTTGTTTATATCGTTTTCTGTTTGCATCTGTCACTTGTCTATTGCTGCTCCTGTCTTCTGGACAGTGATCTACAGTTTCTTATCCACTAATAATCCGGCCATCTCCCAGACTTTTGCGATCATGTCCAGGGTTTTCTCCGGCGGATATTCTTTTAGGACTTTCTTCGTGTCTTTGTCAACGATCTTGATGGTGACACGGTTGGTTGCTTCATGGATTCCGAAGACTGCCTCGGAATTGTGCGCCTTCTTATTGATCTCGTCAACTGCTTTCCTGATCTGGGAATTCTCGGAGATCGTCTGCTGTGCCTGACTGTCGTCCCGGTTTCCGTCTTTGCCGTTTTTTTCAGTCTCTTTCGTGTCGATCTGAATGGTTTTCTTCATGAGATCGTCAGAAGCTGCTGCGTTGGATGCAGTTTCCACTTTTGCCTGACTCTCTGCTTTTACATCTGATGCGGATGAACTTCCCGCGTAGGACATCCCTGCCCCTTTCATAGCCTCTATTGCCATTGTTCTACACCTCCGTGTGCATAAGCTTGTGTTCTTCCATGGTTGCGGTCCGGATCTCTGTAAATGCCGGAACGCTTATTTTTCTAACTCATATATCGGTAGTTTTCCTGTAAAATTAATAGCTGTCATGCAATTTCCTGCGTTGTGCCGCTGCTGTTTTCTGATCAGGGTTTCATTTTAACAAAATATAGTATATAATTCAATCGCACCGCGAATTGAGCCCGCAATGCGTTTACGATTTTTACTATATTATAAGAAGAAAGGACATTGTTTATTATGTTATATATCATGAGACACGGAAAAACTGACTGGAATGCAGACCGCCGCCTGCAGGGAAGCGAAGATATTCCTTTGAATGAAGAAGGCCGCCAGATGGCGAGAGACGCGCGGAAAAAGTATGGGGATCTGCGATTTGATATCTGCTATTGTTCTCCCTTGCAGCGTGCGCAGGAGACTGCTGAAATTTTTCTAGAAGGGAGCGGCACGCCGATCCTGACGGACGACCGTCTCCGCGAGATGGGATTTGGCATGTATGAAGGAACAGAACATGTCACACAGAAACCGGAATGTCCGGTATATACGTTGTTCCATGATCCTGTCCATTATCATGCTGTAGATGGTGCGGAAAGTCTTGAGCATTTGTATGCCCGCAGCGGCTCTTTTATCCATGATGTTTTAACGCCGGAATTTGTTTCCGGAAAAAATGTACTGATCGTTGCCCATGGAGCCTTAGACTGCAGTCTGATCTGCCAGTATGAAGAGATTCCTCTTGAGCATTTCTGGGATCAGCTGCTCGGAAACTGCGAGCTTAGAAGATTGGCTTAGTTTTTGATTTGTTTAATCTGTCAGATTTTCTTTCAAAGTCTCGCGCACTGCGCCCGGACCTGCGATTTCTTTTACAAATAATTCTTCAATTTTCTCTCCGATACCGGCTTTGTAAAGATCGATGCCGAAAATATTTTCATTGGATAAAATATTCTTTAACTGTCCTGTATAGGATTCTTTCTCACCAAATTTTACATCTTTTAAGGCAGCTGTTAATTCTGCAAGCATTGGATCAGAAGATAATTCAAACTTTTCTCCCTTATCATCGATGCCAAGCAGATATCTGCACCATCCTGCAATTGCAAGTGGAATTGCTTTTAACTTCTTCGCATCCCCATATTGAGCCACATAGGCTTTGATCGTTTCGCCATAGCGAATGCCCACTTTCTGGGAGGTATCTGTTGCGATACGCTGCGGTGTATCCGGCATAAACGGATTTGGAATACGCACATTGATAACTTCATCCACAAAAGCTTCCGGTGATAAGATACCCGGATCTGTAACCACCGGCATTCCCTCTACAGGACCGATTTCATGGACAAGCCTGTTCAGTTCCTCATCTTTCATTTCGTCTGCAATCAGGGTATAACCTAAAACGCATCCGTAGACTGCAAGTGCTGTATGCAGTGGATTTAAGCAGGTTGTAACTTTCATGCGCTCTACTTTATTTACAGTATCCCGGTCTGTCATATAGACGCCTGCTTTTTCTAATGCAGGTCTGCCATTCGGAAAATGATCTTCAATCACAAGATACTGTGGTCCCTCTGCGTTTACAAACGGCGCTATGTATGTATTTTTTGAAGTGATGACCGGTGCAATATCCTCAATGCCAAGTTCCTCCAACGATCTGCAGACGGATTCTGCCGGTCTTGGGGTGATCTTATCGATCATTGACCATGGGAATGACACCTGATCTTCATCTGAAATGTAATTTACAAACTCGTCTGTTACATATCCTTTTTTCTCCCACTCTTTTGCCATGGTCAGAATGGAATTTCTTAATTTTTCTCCATTGTGAGAGCAGTTATCCATGGAAACTACTGCAAGAGGTGCCTTTCCTGCCTGAAAACGCTTGTACAGCAATGCACAGACAACAGCCATTGCAGACACCGGTTTTTCAGGTCCATTGTCAATATCTTTCTGAATAAATGGAAAATAATTTCCATCCACTCCCTTCAACGCATATCCTTTCTCCGTGATGGTAAATGAAATCATCTGGAGATTTTTATCGGAAAAGATTTCTTTTAACCGATCCCACTCCTCCGGCACTTCTGACTGCGCTTTGATTGCCTCTGCCAGAGAACCTAGCACCTTTTTATCCGTTGAGCCGTCGGCTTTTAATGTCACAGCTAAAACGAGGTTATCATACGGTCTGTATATTTTATCTACCACATCGAAATCAAACGTTTCCACACAGGTAATCCCTTTTTTCATCTCTCCGGAAGATATCAGTGTATCTGCGATCCCTCCGATAAAAATACGGAAAATATTTCCGGCTCCAAAATGTACCCACACCGGGTTTTTCTTTGTCTCTTCTGCCACTTTTTCGATATCATAAGAAGGAAGTCCGATTCCTGCGTTTTTCCACTGTTCTTTTTCCTGCAAACCCTGTAATGTCAGTTTCATCTCTGCTCTCCTTCCTTTTTTGCAGCTTCCCACAGTCCGCGAAGATATGCTGCGCCTAATGCACGGTCATAAAGTCCATACCCCGGCATTGCTTTTTCTCCCCAGATCATTCTTCCGTGATCCGGACGGATCGGTCCATCAAATCCATCTTCATAAAGTGCTTTGATAACAGCATACATATCAAATGTGCCATCCTCGCTGAGATGTGCGCTCTCCTCAAAGTCTCTCATTCCGTCGTTAAATCTCAGGTTTCTGATATGTGCAAAATGGATTCTGCCTTTTAACATATGAATGGTTGCGATCAGGTCGTTATTTAAGTTTGTTCCATACGAGCCCATGCAGAATGTCACACCGTTATGTTTGTTTGGCACCATATCCATCATTCGTTTTAATTTTTCCTGTGATGAAATGATTCTCGGCAGACCGAACACACTCCAGCCCGGATCATCCGGGTGAATTGCCATGTTTATATCATATTTGTCGCAGACCGGCATAATCGCTTCCAGAAAATATTTCAGATTTTCAAAAAGCTGATCCTCATCGATTCCTTTATATAATGCAAATAAATCCTTGATTTTTGCCATCCGCTCCGGCTCCCAGCCCGGCATGACGGTTCCATTCATGTCATCTTTGATCGCATCAAACATTTTCTCCGGATCCATTTTATCAATCGCATCCTGATTATATGCCATTACTGTAGAGCCATCTTCTCTCACACGGTCAAGTTCTGTTCTCGTCCAGTCAAATACCGGCATGAAGTTGTAGCAGACCATATGGATATCTGCTTTTCCGAGATTTTCCAATGTCTCAATATATGCCTGGATATCATGGTCTCTGCCCGCTCCGCCTGTCTTGATCGCATCGCTGACATTGACACTCTCAATTCCTGCCAGATGAAGGCCTGCGTCCTCAACCTCTTTTTTCATTGCAAGAATTTCATCCAGATTCCACACTTCTCCCGGCATTTTATTATATAATGTAGTAATGATCCCGGTTGCATAGCGTGTCTGTTTTATCTGTTCCAAGGTGACGGTATCATAATCTTTTCCGAACCATCTCATTGTCATTTCCATTTTTCTGATCTCCATTTCTATCTGTTATATTCAAAAACAACTGCGAAGTTTTAACCTGAATCAAAACTCCGCAATCACTGATTTATCCGAGGAAAAAGTTCATCGGAACCGTCACAAGAGACGGGAACAAAACCATAAGCAGTAATATCACTACCTCAGCCAGAAGGAACGGCCATATCGATTTTACCATTCTCTCCATGTTGATCTTTCCTGCGCCGCAGGCAACATTTAATACTGTTCCTACCGGTGGTGTAAGTAAACCTAAAACCGTCATTAAGATAAATACCACTCCAAAATATGCAACATCGATTCCTGCTGCTTTCACTGCCGGCAGTAATACAGGTGTCAGGATCATAATGGTAGGCGTTACATCCATGGAAGTTCCAACAAGGAGCACGATCAGGCAGATAATTAGCATTAATGCTACTGGATGCTCAATAAATGGTGCTAAAATTCCCGTAACAATGGATGGAACATTTGCCACTGTCATCATCCAAGAAGATACCATTGCTGCTGCAGCAAGAAACATGATTACAGAAGATGACTTTGCCGCAGAAACAAGGCATTCCATCAGCATGCTGATTTTTAATTCTTTGTATACAAACAGTCCGATCACTAATGCATATACTGCTGCGATAACTCCAGCCTCTGTCGGTGTAAATTTACCACTGCGCAGTCCAACAAGAATAAACACCGGAAGAATCAATGCCCAAAGTCCGTCAAGCAATGCTTTTGCAACCTGTTTTGCAGACTGTCTCTCTGCTTTTGCGAGGTTGTCTTTTTTCGCAATAAAGAACCATAATACACACAAAGCACCTGATAAATATACAGCCGGTGCAATACCACCCATAAATAATTTTGTAACGGAAACACCTGCCTGCACGCCAAAGATAATCATTGGTACAGACGGCGGCATGATCGGCGATAAAATATTTCCTGCTGCGATCAGTCCGGTACAGGTATCACGCTTATAACCGGCACGTACCATCATAGGAATGAGGATCGCTCCAAGGAATGCAGTGGAAGCAACAGCTGATCCGATCATACTTGCAAATAAGAGAATTGCCATGATTGCAACATAGCCCAGTCCGCCGCGGACATGTCCGATAATCGCATTCGCTGCATTTACAATACGCTTTGTAATACCGCCGCGGTTCATAAATTCACCTGCCATGATAAAAAACGGAACTGCCATCATGGAAAAGGAATCTGCACCAGAAAATAAATTCTGTGATAAAATCTGGGCATTAAAGCCATTCAGATATAACATCATACAAACACCACTGAATAAAAGTGCGAAGCAGATTGGAAGTCCAATCAGCATACCACCGATCAGGGCAGCTAAAAATATTACTAATGTCATGTTATTTTCCTCCCTCTTCTCTCAGTCTTCTTGCATATTCTTCATCCGAAAGATTCTCTGCACCATCTTTTGCCTCTGCAGCGATCTCATCATCATCCGAAGTGCTCATCGTAACAATCTCTGATATTTCAGATGGATTTTTCAGCGCATGGACGATGTTTATCACCGCCATGATCGCAATTGCCACGCCTGTGATGATTCCAGCAAAATATAATACAGAATATGGGATTCCGAGTGCTGCTGTTCTTGAGGCGGTATTCTGTGCCACCATTTTTTCAGAACCCCACACTAAAATAATCATTAAGATCGCAATAATTGTCTGGGAAACAATATACATTACCATCTGCACCTGCGGCTTCATTCTGCTGATGAGTGTATCCACTCCCAGATGTGCATTAGCACGCATTGCACTGATTGCTCCGATATAGGTAACGTATACAAAAAGGTATCTTGCCAGTTCTTCTGACCATGTCAGCCCGGCATTAAAAAAGGTTCGAAGTACAACATTTAAAAATACAAAGAACACCATTAAGCCGGTAAGAATACCTGTAAAATAATCAATACCTTTAAATAGCTTATCTACTAATTTGTTCATAGTCTGCTTCTCCTTACTCTACTTTAATGTCATCTACCATTTTTCTGACATCATCTACCCAGTCATACTGTGCATTCAGATAATCGTAAACCGGCTGTATTTTCTCTTTCATCACTTCTCTGTCCTCATCGGAAAGTTCTGTAACGACCAGTCCATTATCTTTCATAAACTGCTTATCATCTGAAAGCTGCTCCTCATATAAATCCCATGCGTAATCTGACGCTGCCTGTGAAGCCTCTTCAAATGCTTTCTGATCCTCTTCACTCAAGCTGTTCCAGAACTCCTCCCCTGCAAATAATTCCAAAGATGAAATGATATGATTTGTGTCATAAACATAATCCTGAACTTCGTACCAGCCTTCTGTCTTTACCGTAGCAAGCGGATTATCCTGTCCATCTGCCACTCCCTGCTCCAATGCAGTAAACACTTCACCCATATCCATGATAACAACGTTGGCTCCAAGACTTTCGGCAAGTTTCACATGAATTGGATTATTTGGCATTCTGAGCTTCTGTCCGTTGAAATCATCAAGGCTTTCCAGCTTCTTATTAGATGTAAACTCTCTGGCTCCGTTCGGATACCAGGAAAGCAGCTTCAATGGCTGTGTACTCTCAAGGTCTTCTGCAATATATTCCCCAAGTTCTCCCTGATAGCACACTCTTGCGTGTTCTACGCTGTCAAACAGGAATGGGAAATCCGGGATAGACATTTTCGGTGTTTCAGACCACATGGTTGTTCCGACTACGCACATTTCCACGATTCCACTTTTCGTATAGTCATATGTTACCTTTTCGCTTCCAAGTACACCGGAATTATAAATCTGGATATCATAACGTCCATCGGTCGCCTCTTCCACCATCGGTTTGAACACATCTGCCAATGCCTGTGCGGCTGGTGTCTGATCTGATACACAGACCGCAATTTTTACTAATTTACCTCCACTGTTTTCACCGGTCGCTGAGCAGCCTGTAAAAAGTCCTGTCATCATTGAACCGATCAGTAATGCACTTGCGCCTCTTTTAATCGCCTTTGCAAGTCCCATAATCACTTTCCTCCTAAATGAAATGTTTGTAAGTTGTTTCTGGCGTTTTGTTTGTATGCTAGTATGGTAGTTCATTTGCTTATTTTTTTCAATATGTATATTTCAACATATTATCATCCTGTTTTTTATGCATATTGCATAATATTACTTTGTTTTTTTCTTTTTTATTGACTTCTTTTTTCTTTTATGTAGAATACTAGTATGTAAGTTGTTTTGTGGCATTCCTAAATAATCAATCATCTATTTCAAATTAAGATAAGGAGACTATTATGAAAGCCGTACAAATTGTAAAACCAAATCAATTAGAAGTAATTGACATTGAAAAACCAGTTATTGATCCTAAAAATAATGTATTAGTAAAAATGACCGCTGCGGGAATCTGCGGATCTGATGTTGGAATTTATCATGGCACCAATGCTGCAGCTACTTATCCGCGTATTATCGGACACGAAATGGTTGGTGTCGTTGCAGAGGTTGGAGATACTGTTTCTTCTTTAAAAATAGGCGACCGTGTTATCATCAATCAGGTAACAAGCTGTGGTCACTGCTACCCATGTTCCAAAAACCGTGGAAATGTATGTGACAACCTCAAAGTAAGAGGCGTACATATTGATGGTGGTTACCGCGAATATATCGCTGTTCCTGAATCTGACTGCTATCTTCTTCCGGATTCACTCTCCGATCAGGATGCCGTTATGATCGAGCCGACTACCATCGCTATCCAGTCCTGCACCCGTGCTGAACTCGAAAAAGACGACATGCTTCTTATTTATGGTGCAGGCGCACTTGGAAGTTCAATTTTAAAAATTGCACACACAATCTGTGACCACATCATTGTAGCAGATATTATGGATGACAAACTCGCAGAAGCCAGAGAACATGGCGCACAGTTTACAATCAATGCTGCAACCGAAGATTTTCAGGCAAAGGTTCTGGAATACACACACGGCAGAGGTTCCACTGTTTCTATTGATGCCGCATGTGTAAAAAATTCTCTCTTGTTATTACTTCAGGCTACTGGTAATGCCGGTCGTGTTATCACTATGGGCTTTTCCACCGCTCCAACCGAAGTAAACCAGTTCCTGATCACTTCCAAAGAGCTGGATGTGAGAGGTTCCCGCCTCCAAAATAAAATGTTCGGAAAAGCAATTGATATGATTAAGGAAGGTACTCTTGACCTGAACAATTCTATTTCGCATACATTTCCGCTTACAAAAGCGCAGGAAGCTTTTGATTTTGTTGACAGCAGAGATCCTTCCATCCGCAAAATTGTTTTTACTTTTGATTTTTAAAAATTATCTGGCAAAAGTTTTTATTTGATAGTATACTAGTATATTATTAAGGAAATGGGGAGAAAAAATGGTCATTCTTCAAAAGGAACGCTCTGAAAATTCCAGATCCTATGCTGTCAGAGTGCTCTTATATAACATCATTCATCTGGAATTGCAGCCCGGAACCGCTGTCAGTGAAAATGAGCTTTCCACCACACTGTCCTTGTCAAGGACACCGGTCCGCGAAGCTTTAATTGAATTAAACCGCATCGGTCTGGTTGAAATCCTGCCACAGCGCGGCAGCTATATTTCCAAAATTGATTACAATATCGTAGAAGAATCGCGTTTTTTACGGCTTGTAACGGAAAATGCAATTTTAAAGCTTCTGTGTGATAAGATTGCAGATGCTGATATGGACGCCCTTGATTATAATATAAAAAAGCAGCAGCGCAGCCTCGAACAGAAGGATCGAGAGACTTTTCTGGAATTAGACAATGAATTTCATGAGCTGTTGTTCCGCGCTGCAGATAAAATGTGGTCTTACCATATTATCAAGGAACAGATGGTTCACTTTGACCGTCTCCGCTCCCTTTCCACAAAATCAAAGCAACACGATTATGTATTAAAAGACCACGAAGATATTTTGTATGCAATCAGACGACATGATAGTGAAATGGCAGAAATGCTTATGACCCGGCATTTAACCCGGCATTTATCGGAGAAAAAAGAATTGCTAACAATGTATCCTGATTATTTCACAAATAATTAAGACTGCCGATCATATAACCGGCAACTTTTGAAAAGACTGTCCAGAAATTGGCAGTCTTTTTCTCTTGTTAATTTCCCGTTTTTAGGGAAATTATGTTTTTATTTCTTGTTTATTTCCCAAAAATATCATATTATAGGAAATATAGAATAATTGCATATGCAATGGAGGGCATTATAATGGATAAAAAATTTTTGAAGGCAAAAGATATTGCCCAGCTTTGGGGAATTACTCCCCGGAGGGTAAATCAGCTCTGCACTGCCGGTTTTATTAACGGTGCATACAAAGAAGGAAGATACTGGTTGATCCCTTCTGATACAACAAAACCGGAAATCCTTCGAAACAAACAAACCCCACCTTTGTCCGGCAGATTACTCCCATGTCCGGTTGGAATCACTTCATATAAAGAAGTTTCCAAAGAATGCTATTATGTCGACAAAACGCTTCTCATAAAAGATATAATTGACGACCACAGCAAGGTTTATCTTTTCACAAGACCGCGCCGTTTTGGGAAAACACTTACCATGGACATGATCCGAACCTATTTTGAAAAAACATCCACAGATACATCCATATATTTTTCAGATAAAAAAATCTGGAATTGCGGAGATGCTTACAAGCAGCTTCAGGGGACTTATCCGGTCATTTTTCTGTCTTTTAAAGATGCACATCAGACTAACTGGACTGATATGTACCGCAGTCTGTGTTTTACCTTAAAAGAAGAATTTCTTCGCCATATAGAACTTTTATCAAGCAAAGCAATTAATGAATACGACAAAAAATACATTCACAATCTCATAAATGATGTCGCTGATTCTACCGATTATCAGTTTGCTCTTGGTAAGCTTTCTTCTTTACTTGCCACACATTATAACCAGAAAGTTATTATTATTATTGATGAGTACGACACGCCAATCCAACAAGGACACTTATATCATTATTATAATGAAGTTGTCGGTTTTATGCGGAATCTTTTCTCCTCCGCTTTAAAAGACAATGAGAATCTGGAATTTGGCATTTTGACTGGAATACTCCGCATTGCAAAAGAAAGTTTATTCAGTGGTTTAAATAATCTTGTTGTAAACACGATTTTGGATGACAAGTACTCAGAGTATTTCGGTTTTACCGTAAACGATATATCAAATATGGCAGCTTACTATGGAATGGCAGAAAAACTTTCAGAAATTAAAGAATGGTATGACGGTTATCTCTTCGGAAATACAGAAATATATAATCCGTGGTCTGTGATTAATTATTTTAACAATAACTGTAAACCAAAGGCTTTCTGGTCCCGAACAAGCGGCAATGAAATTATTGGTGAACTGATCCGCAGTTCCGACAAAGAAGTGTACGAAAGTCTCTCACTTTTACTGCAGGGAAAAGAAGTGCAATCCATTATTAATACGGATATTATTTACCCGGAGGTAAATGCTGACTCTGACACAATCTACAGCTTTCTGCTTGTCGCCGGATATCTGCGTGCCACAAGTGTGATCAGTGAATTTAATGACAACCCGATTTGTTCTCTTAAACTGCCTAACCGCGAGATAAAAAGTGTTTTCCAAAAAGAGATTTTGGATAATTATAATACCTTATTTAACGGCTCCCTGCTCCGAGATTTCGAACTAGCTCTGCGAACAGGTGATACTGCTCTTTTCACTGACACTTTGCAAAAATATCTCTTGCAGTCTGCCAGTACTTTTGACACTACAAACGAAAATTTTTATCACGGAACTGTTTTCGGAATGTTGGCAATACTCTCAGACCGATATTATATCTCTTCCAACAGAGAATCCGGCGAAGGGCGTTTTGATATACAGCTTGAGCCAAAAGATAAATCCCAATTGGGCTATATTATTGAATTTAAAGCTGGAAAAAACCTTTCAGATACCGAACTTGCTGATTCTGCGTCAAGTGCGATACAACAGATCCAAAGCAAAAAATATTCTACCAATATGGAATATCATGGCATAAAAAAGATTGGACTTTTCGGGATTGCATTCAGTGGCAAACGTGTTGCAACTAAATACGCAGAAATACAACTCCATTCATAAGACACATCCTCTCATAATTCTGAAAAACTAAGGAATCAGGATTATGAGAGGATTTTTTGTCCAGAAATTGGCAGTCTTTTTCTCTTGCATTCCTTTTCCGAATGTGGTATTCTCATTTTATCGAACATATGTTCTATTTTATTCTTTGATTGGAGGAGATCACATCCAGATGAAAATCCAGCAAAATATGTCACTGATGGAAAAACTTACGATTCTCTCAGACGCTGCAAAATACGATGTAGCCTGCACGTCAAGCGGTGTGGACCGCGGTGGTGATGGCATCGGTCTTGGCAACTCTATTTCCTGTGGGATCTGTCATACTTTTTCCGCAGATGGGCGGTGTGTTTCCCTTCTCAAGATTTTATTTACAAACGAATGTATTTTTAACTGCTCTTACTGCCAGAATAATTGTAACTCCGATGTCCGGCGGGCTGCCTTTACCCCGGAAGAAGTCTGCGAACTGACGATGGAATTTTACCGGCGGAATTATATTGAAGGCCTTTTTTTAAGTTCCGGCATTATGGTAAGCCCCAACTATACGATGGAACTTTTATACCAGACCCTTTATAAATTGCGCACAGTGCACCATTTTAACGGTTACATCCATGTGAAAGCGATTCCCGGCGCCGATCCTCTCCTGATTGAAAAAACTGGTTTTCTGGCTGACCGTATGAGCATCAATCTGGAACTGCCTACCGCAGACAGCCTGAAAAAGCTTGCGCCCTGCAAGTCGAGAAATACCATCCTGAAGCCAATGCGCATGGTTCAGAACGGTATTACGGAAAATAAGAATGAAGTCGCTCTTTACCGGCACGCCCCGAAGTTCGTACCCGCAGGACAGAGCACACAGATGATCATCGGCGCAACCCCGGAAAACGATTACCAGATTGTGAGCATTGCCGAGAATCTGTATCAGAAATTTGATTTAAAGAGAGTGTTCTATTCTGCCTTTGTGAATGTCACCCACAACAGCAATCTTCCTGCACTGCCCGGCGGTCCGCCGCTCCTGCGGGAACATCGTCTATATCAGGCAGACTGGCTGCTCCGCTATTATAAATTTAAAGCCGACGAGCTTTTAAGTCCGGAGCGGCCGGACTTTAACATTTTTCTCGACCCCAAGTGTGACTGGGCGATCCGGCATCTGGAATATTTTCCGGTCGAGATCAACCGTGCAGACTATGATATGCTGCTCCGTGTCCCGGGTATTGGCTATAAGTCTGCCAGCCGCATTGTAAAAGCAAGACGCCACAGCACCCTCGATTTTGCCGATCTGAAGAAGATAGGTGTTGTGTTGAAACGCGCTCTTTATTTTATCACCTGCTCCGGCAGGATGATGTACCACACGAAGCTGGAAGAAGATTATATCTGCCGCAATCTGATGAGCGATAAGACACAGATTCCACGTGAGATCCGTGAAAGCGGTTATCAACAATTGAGCCTGTTCGATACCGGCTTATCCACGGAGCCGCTTCCGCTGTCGTAGATAAATGTAAAACTTTTATTTCCCTGAATATTTTCCTCAAGACAGGAGCAGGACATTATGCATGTATTTATCTGTGAAAACACACCAAACGGAATATTGACCGGCGTATACGATGCCTGGGAATTAAAGATTCAGGAAAGATGCTCCCACGCTGATATTTATCTGGTATCCGGCCAGCCGGATAATTACGAGCTGTTTTGCGACTACCACACCGTCGCACCCTCCGCTGAAAAAGCCGGAAAAGTTGTTTCCACGCTAAACCGGAAGCTTGGACACGATTTTTACGAGACAATCCTTACTGCTATTTTATCCATTGATCTTTCCGGCAAGAAGAAGATGGACAAAGCGAACGCCGTGTATCAGACGATCGTTGCCGCACTTTATTCACCCAAAGGTGCCCGTGTATTGGATTCACTGAGTAATCCTTATATTTACCGTGTCTTTGAATTGTCCAGAGCCACAGCCTCCGAAGCCCACCACCTGAAAGGTTTTCTGCGCTTTTCGGAACTGCAGAACGGCGTTCTGTTTTCCACGATCCATCCCAAAAATAATGCCCTGCCAATTTTAGCAGAGCATTTTACGGATCGTTTTCCGCAGGAAAATTTTATGATTTACGATGAAACCCACCAGCTTGCGGCAGTCCACCGCGCCGGAAAGAATTATATGCTTGTAGATGCTTCGGACATCAATACCGAACTTCTTCAGAACTATTCTGAAAATGAAGCAAGATTCCAGAAACTGTGGCTGGCCTTTTTCGACAGTATTGCGATTGAAGCACGCACCAACCCCGAATTACAGGCACAGAATATTCCGAAACGGTTCTGGAAGGATGCTGTGGAATTAAGACACTTTTGTGAATAACCTTACCGCATTCTCCTCCGTCACACGCTCGACCTCCTCCGCTGTGATTCCTTTTAATTCTGCGATTTTTGCGATCACAAACGGAATATTGGAAGAATCATTTCTCGTGCCGCGGTGCGGTTCCGGTGTCATGTAAGGACAGTCCGTCTCAAGTAAAATGCGCTCCAATGGGATTGCTTCCACTGTCTCTTTCAGTTTTTTTGCGTTTTTGAATGTGACGACGCCACCGACACCGATGTAGTAACCCATTTTGATAAATTCCTGTGCCATCTCTCTGGAGTAGGAATAGCAATGGATGACACCCGGTATCTCCTCTGCGTGAACCGCTTTCATCACTTCCATAGTATCGGCTGCTGCATCTCTGGAATGGATGATCACCGGAAGGTTGGTTTCCCTGGCAAGTTCCATCTGCCGTCTGAACCAGTAACGCTGTGCGTTCTGCACCTCCGGCTCTTTATCCCAATAATAATCCAGTCCGATCTCACCGATCGCAACAGTCTTTGGAAGAGATGCCTGCTCTTTTAACCAGGCAAATGTCTCTTCATTCAACCCGCTGATGTCACTTGGATGTACGCCCACCGCTGCATAAATGTAATCATATTTTGCGGCAAGTTCTAGAGTTGTCTTTGTTGTCTCTATCGAAGCCCCAACATTGATGATCCTGCCAATCCCTTTTTCCGGCAGGGAACGGATCAATGCTTCACGGTCATCGTTAAAACTTTCATCATCATAATGTGCATGTGTCTCAAATATCATAGCTGCCTCTCTGTCATAAAAGAATGCACTAACTATAGCATTTCTATGTAAATGTTTCAATGCGCATCCCATCAAATCATTTTATTTTTTCTGTGCACGCTTCCGGCGTTTTCTTATGATCAGTACGATCAAAAGCAATACAACCGCTGCGCCGCCGCCGGCATAGTACAAGGTATAATCTGCCGCCGTATGTACCAGTGCAAACGCTGCCTCATATGGAATGTCTGCCACAAGGTAACTGCCGTCCTCTGTGGTTTCTGCCAATGTCCATGCATCGCTGCCTGTTTCTCTGTACCAGATCTCATTTTTTCCTGAAGTGTCCGGCACATAAAAATGTGCTTTTACTGTATCATATATTTTGTCATGCAGGTGTTCAAGACTCCAGTTGTAAGCATACACGACATCTCCGTCCGGCAGATCTGTGTCACACTCTGCCATCTGGATGGAAGTGTCATCATAGAATTTCCCTTCCAGAAGGAAAACTGCTTTTTCATTTTCTGTATCGGAACTTTCACTAGCTGTATCTTCTGTTTTTGCGTCGTTTATCACTTCCGTTCCCACGATACTCTCTGTCCAACGGCTGTACTCTGCCTCCACCGTTTTATTTTCCGTCATTGGTTTTCCAACCAGATCCTCCGGCCAGACTGCATAGTAACCATCTTTTTCCGGAATCTGTGGAAGATCAGATTCACTGAAGCTTCCATTATATGCGATTGTCTTTACAATATCCACATTATCTTCTGCCCTGAAAGTTATCTTCACTTTATGGAATCCTTCCGGAATATTCTCAAGTTTCATGACCTCTTCATAACTTTTTTCATCTGCAATCCCCGCATAGTTGATGTTGTCAATTCCATCAAGGTCATCGCCCACAAAAATGTTACCTTTTACCTCGCCCTCTTCAGACACAGTTCCTGCGATGCTTCCCAGACCTTCCCCATCACTTGTGATCGTAGATGCAGAAACACAGTTTTTCACGGTATATCCGCTTCCGACAATGCCTCCGACATAATCCTTTGCATTTACATTACAGAGACTGTAACTGTTGGAGATTGCACTGACACTGTTTCCTGCAATGCCTCCGGCATAATCCCCGGTATCAGATTTCACAGAGCCATAACTTTCACTTCCATAGACCAGTCCAAGTTCTTCTAATCCGGTAATACCACCGACACTGTTTTTCTTTGAAGTCACTTCCCCATAGTTGCTACAGCGGATGACAACATTATTCACGGTAGAACGGAGTGTAATGTCCGTAGAATCTGTAAGATCAGGATCAAACTCCGGATCGAGATCATATTCAATGTTCATCGTTCCGACAATTCCACCCACATTGAGATCGCCATTGACCATTCCGCGGTTTACACTTCCCGAAACAACACCATCTGTATCTTTTGCGCTGGCTGCGGACGAGATATCTTCCATATACTCCTCATCGCCTGTCACCACAGAAAGCGTATCTCCAACCGTATTCTGAATGCTTTTGATCTGCTTACTGATCTTCTGCACATCATTTGTGACAGACTGGATTCCATCATCCACTGTGTTCGTCAGCTTATCAATATCGCCGTTCGTATCTTTCTCTTTTATCTGATTGGAAATATCATCCATAAAATCTTCTGCCGTTTTATTGGAATCGGAGATTGTTCCACGAATGTTGGACAGATTACTGTTGATATTCTGCCATTCTTTTGAAACCGCCTCTGCCTGTTCTTTGTTTAAAATATGATTGTTTCCCTGGATACTATCTATTTTATCCAGAGAATTATGAATATTATTCATGTACTGCTGCGCTTCCGGGTTTGATTCCCCGATGGAATCTGAGAGGGAACCCAGAGATTCCGACAAAGTTTTCGAAGAATTATGGTACTGCTCCGACAGATTGTCCACATAGGTCTTTGCTGCTGTGGAGGTATCACTCATGGTCGAAGCAATGTTGCTTAAGGTCGTGTTGATGGAACTGACCGAATCCTGCACCTGATTTACCTTATCATCCAGATACTCCGATTCTATATACGGCTCCGCCTGACCGACAATTCCTCCTACATCTTTTCGTCCGTAGATTTCCCCTTCATTGTGGCAGTCGATGACTTTTCCACTCTGGCGTCCGGCAATTCCACCCACGTTATAACCCGTGTGTGCAAAACCGATTTTTCCCTGATTGATGCATTCACTGACAATTCCAGTCGAAACACCCACAATTCCGCCCATATCATTCCGGTCTATTACACGCCCTGTGAGATTTAATGTACCAATGTCAACGCCTCCAATATCCATCGTGGTTTTCAGCTCATCTGTATTGATGCTGCACTCCGATGTACACTCTGACACAAGTCCTTCGTTATTTCCAACGATTCCTCCGGTCTGATTGGTGGCTGTCACTGTTGCATTGCTCCTGCAGTTTACAATTTTTCCGGTCGGTTTGTTGATCCCTGCGATCGCTCCGACTGCTGTTTTTCCATTGACAGTTCCTTCAAAGGAACAGTTCCCGATCGTACCATAGTTCACACCGGCAATTCCGCCAATATTTTTACAGCTTCCCTCTGAAGTGATCTTACCGGAGATCTTCAGATCATTCACAACTGCGCTTTTACCCAGATAACGGAAAAATCCGTGATCCGAGCCTTTTACCTGCAGCTTCACATTACTGATCGTGTGACCGCCGCCCTCAAAATCTCCAGAGAAATATGCAACACCATTGAAATCAACCTTCGAAAGATCAATATTATGGGTAAGTTTTACCGTTTTTCCAACACTCCAGCTGTCATACTGACAGTTCTGTAAAAATTCTTCAAATGCCTTTTCATCGGCAATTTCGATGATCTGATTTTTATTTTCTGCCGTATCCGCACTGGTTGTGCTGTCTTTTTCTGTAGTTTCTTTTGTACCACTGCTTTCCTGTGAGGTGGCAGCCTGTATGGTCAACCGTCCGTTTCCTGCCAGAGCAGAAACGGTCAATGTCATGGAAAAACACAGGGCAAGTACTTTCATTCTCATCTTTTTCATGACTTTTTCTCCTCCTGCTCTTCCTTTGCGGCTGTCTCTGATTCTGCAGCCACATTTTCATCCTGCGTCATTCCCGGCAGCATTGGGTTTTGTGTATCGTCATGTGTGACTTCTCCATGTCTGCCCGGTATGTGCGAATCTAACGACACTTTCATCTGTCCCTGGAATACACCGGAAACATCTGCATCAATTTCTCCCTGTACATAACCTTTTACATGTCCGGTCACCCTCACTCTGCCGACAACCTCCTTCTGAGGTCGTGAAATATTCATGGCAAGGGCTGTCTTCTCAATGATAAAATCACCAAACAGCAGGATCTGCGGCAGCACAAAAAGAACCAGAATAATGGATATTAACGTACCGCGTCCCAAAGCCACACCAATGGAGGCAACCGTCGGATCGGATGCAATCTCACCGATCAAAAATCCTGCACAGGTCAAAATCGTTCCGGAAGTAAAAATAGTTGGAAATGCCTGATTTAAGGATTCAGTAATCGCATCTTTGATCGGCATTCTCTGTTTCAGATCCATGTATCTGCTGGAAATAACGATTGCATAGTCGATCGTTGCACCCATCTGAATTGCAGACACGATCAGGTACGCAATAAAGAATATTGTCTGTCCTCTCATTGCCGGAACTGCAAAGTTGATCCAGATACTTCCCTGTATAGTGAGTACCAGAAGCACCGGAAGCCCTGCTGACTGGAACGTGAAAAACAGGATGATCATAACAAATAGTGCCGTCAATACGCTGATCACGATATTATCCGATGCAAAGGAAGATTCCAGATCATGGTCACTCGTGGAGTTTCCTACCAGAATGACATTGTCTTTTCCAAAATATTTCGCTGCAATACCCCGGATCTCATCCATCGCATCGTAGGTTTCCTGTCCTTCCGCCGGAAGTGACAGATCTAATACAAATCTGGAATAGTCATCTCCCTGCAGCTGTAATTGCGCATCATGCAGCGTGTCATATAAGGACGTAAGCTGATCGTCAAGATCTGCATCTAATGTCACATATCCTTCCTGATACTGGTCATACAGGAACAGGAACATATCAATGATCGGCACCTCATAATCATCAATGCCGGTAAATACCGGACCATACTGCTCCTCATTGTATGCATATGCTGTATACAAAATCTGTACAACTTCTACATCCAGATCCGTCAACTCTGCAAACTGTCTTGGGTTCAGCTTATCCGTCAGCATATAATCATCATTGATCGCCACATTTGCAAGTCCCAATGCCGAGTTTACATAATCCAGTTTTTCAATTTTTCCCAATACCTTTTTCTCGGAATCATAATCCCCTTTTGGAACCATGACAACCAACTGATTGCTGGCACCAAAGGTATTCTCAATTTTTTCACTTGCAATTTTCGATTCACTCTTTTTCGCGCTTACAATGGAATTCGTGTCATATATATACTGGCAGTGATTAGATTCCCAAAATGCAAATACCAGAAACACGATAAAAACCGGCGGAATGATGTATTTGGTCAGATTTGCAAATTTACCTACAAATGTAATTTTTGGTACATAGCATTTGTGATGGGTTTTATCAATTCCTTTTGCAAAAATCAAAAGCACGCCCGGCATTAGGAAGAAAACGGAAATCAGGCTGAGTATGATCGCTTTTACCAGAATGATACCCATATCGTAGCCCAGCCGGAACTGCATAAACATCATCGCAACCATGCCGGAAATCGTGGTAAGGGAGGACGAGCTGATTTCCGGGATCGCCTTGGAGAGTGCCACTTTCACCGCTTCCTCTGCATCCAGCGTCTCATGTTCTTCCATGAAACGGTCACACAAAATAATGGCATAATCGATTGCCAGTGCCAGCTGAAGCACGACAGCAATGGAATTTGTGACAGAGGAGATCGTTCCAAACCAGTAGTTTGTACCCATGTTTAAAACAGCTGCCACGCCAAATGTGATCAGTAATACCGGGATCTGCAGATATGCTTTTGTGGAGAGCATCAACACCGCAACAATGATAACAACCGCCAGCACAAGAATAATATTCATATCCTGCGAAAGAGACTCTGCACTGCGCTCCTCCTCACCGACAGAGGAAGAAACATAGACATCATAACCATCCAGTGTCTCTTTTACTTCCTCAAGCGCATCTTTGCTGATCTGTTCATCCTCCGTTCCGTCAAACGTCACACTAAACAGCGCATCCGCACCTGTAAAATGATCCTTAGAATCATCAAATTCAATCTGCTTCACGCCCTCAATATTTTCCAGATCGTCAACCAGATCTTCTGCCTGCGCATAGGTGATATTCGAGACCATGACTTTGGCACTGCCATAAGTTGTGAACTGCTCCTCCATCAGTGACAGCCCGATCCTCGTTTCACTGTCTGCCGGCAGATAGGATGTGATATCCTGATTGACCTGCACCTTATTAATAGAAAGAACACTGTAAATCATTGCCAAAACAAACAGAATTTCGATTGCTTTCCGCTTATTTACAATAAAGGAAGCGACGGTAAGCCAGAAATTCCCTTTTTCTTTTTCCTGTTTTTCTTCCATATTCATCCTCTTTCATGTTACATCTGAATCATTTTTCTTACACAGCAAAACAGCAGTTGTTTTACCGCTGATCCATTTCACTATACTTAACATTGTGTTGATTATTTTATATTGCATTATTATAATAAGGGCATCTGGTTTACTCAATAAACATATTTTTCAAAACTGTTTGTTAATTGACATATTATGTACATCGTGTTGATTATTTCAGAAAATTTTTAGGATTATAAATTTTTAATCATAACTCCAGAAAAAAATACCAGACGATAACATCACATTTTATATGAAAGGATCTCACATTATATATGGAAGCAAAAACTGACCGCCGCATCAAGCGTACCCGCTATCTGCTTGTACACGCACTCACCTCCCTTATGCTGAAAAAAAGTATCAAGGATATCACCGTAAAAGAATTGTGCGAGTCTGTTGACATCAACCGCGGCACTTTTTACCTGCACTACAAAGATATTTATGATATGTTGGAGCAGACCGAGCAGGAGCTTTTAGAACAGTTTGAGCAGGTCTTCAAAAATTATCACCCGGATCATACTCCGGATTTTCCTTATCCGCTGTTTGTCGAAATTTTTCAGATCATTGACCAAAACTCTAATCTGTGCTGTGCACTGCTGAGTCCCAATGGCGATATTTCTTTTTCTGTCAAGATTAAGAAATTGTTTGAACACCAATACATACACGAATGGATGGTTGCGCATCATTCAGCTGATTTTCTGCCAACTTATGAATATTTCAGCAATTTTCTCGTTTCCGGCTGCTCCGGTCTGATCGAGTCATGGCTGGCTCATGGCAAAAAGGAGACGCCGGAGGAGATGGCAAGACTTATCAGCAAACTGATCTCTACCGGAATGAAATCTGTCTATCCGATACCTTGCGGACAGTCTGATGATCTGTAGAATTGCAGACCTTCATTTTGTATATTTTTACTAAACTTTTGTATTTTTTATCAATTAGAGCAAATTTTTGTTTCCTTTTCACACAAAATCATATATACTTATTATAGAATATTGGCTCCGGGGCAACGCTTCGGAGTTTTTGCTTCGCAAAACAAGGAGGAAAAATCCTCTCCTCGTCCAATGGGACTCGGATTTTTTCTTCGAAAAAACAAGGAGGAATTATGGATTTTGTTGGTACTGTCTGGGCGCTGCTTCCGCCGGTGATCGCCATTGTGCTTGCGCTGATTACAAAGGAAGTTTATATGTCGTTATTTATCGGTGTCGTAACCGGAGCTCTTTTATATACAAATTTCAGTCCGGTTGGAACGATCGAGGCAATTTTTGAAGTTATGATGGAAAAGCTTGGGGATTCGTGGAACGTCGGCATTCTGATTTTCCTCGTATTTCTTGGCATTATTGTTGCATTGATGACAAGAGCCGGCGGTTCTGCCGCTTACGGAAAATGGGCAGGTAGTAAGATCAAGACCAGATCCGGCGCACTGCTTTCCACATTTGCGCTCGGTGTCGTGATCTTTGTCGATGATTATTTCAACTGTCTGACCGTTGGAAATGTCATGCGTCCTGTCACGGACAAGCAGAAGATTTCCCGTGCGAAACTGGCTTATATCATTGACGCAACTGCAGCTCCGATCTGCATTATCGCACCGATCTCAAGCTGGGCTGCCGCAGTCACCGGATACACAAACGGAGATGGTTTCTCTCTGTTTTTGCAGACAATCCCGTTTAACCTGTATGCATGGCTTACCATTCTGATGGTGATTTTTATGGGTGTGACCGGCCTTGATTATGGTCCGATGAAAAAGTTTGAGGAAAATGCTGCAAAAGGTGATCTTTTCTCCGGCAAAAATGATTATGAAAATGTAAAAGAAAATATTATTTCCGCAAAAGGAAAGGTGATCGACCTTGTTCTTCCGGTCATTTTCCTGATTGCGAGCTGCATTATCTGCATGATTTATACAGGTGGATTCTTCGAGGGCGAGAGCTTCATCAACGCTTTTGCAAACTGCGATGCATCCATGGGACTTGTGATGGGTTCCTTCATTACATTAGTCTTTGTGTTTTTGCTGTACCTGCCACGCCGCGTGATCACATTCAGTGAATTTGCCGAGTGTATTCCGCAGGGATTTAAGATGATGGTTTCTGCGATCCTGATCCTTGTTCTGGCCTGGACGTTAGGCGGTTTCTGCAGTACAAAATTAGAAGCCGGCGCCTTTGTGAGCAGCATGCTCTCCGGCAATATGACTGCAACCTCACTTTTCCCGGCTATATTATTTCTGGTTGGAAGCGGACTTGCTTTTGCAACCGGTACTTCCTGGGGAACGTTTGGCATTTTAATTCCGATCGTTACCGCTATGTTCCCGGAAACAGATCCGATGCTCGTTGTCTGTATTGCCGCTTCCCTTGCCGGTTCTGTCTGCGGAGATCACATGTCACCGATCTCCGACACAACGATCATGGCCTCCGCCGGTGCACAATGCCACCATGTAGACCATGTATCCACACAGCTTCCTTACGCTCTGACGGTCGGTGGCTGCTGCGTGGCCGCCTATCTGGTTGCCGGATTCACAAAGAACGTATTTCTCACAATGGCAGCCGGTGTGATCCTGCTTTTTGCCGTGCTATCATTCATCCGCTACAGACAGGGACATAAATAAATTTGCAAAAAAATATATCTTAATTTCAGAATCTATTTTATAATATGGATAGTATTTTACGTATCAGTGATTACTTAAAATAATGAACTCAGGAGAAATGGAATATGAGCAGAGGTGTATTAGGAAAAAATAACTGGGCATTAGTACTTCTGATCCTTGTCGGTGTCGTGTTAGGCGGTCTTATCGGAAAGTTATGTGCGGGCGTTCCTGCTTTAAGCTGGCTTAGTTACGGTCAGAGTTTTGGATTTGTCAATCCGATGGTGTTAGATCTTGGAATTTTAGTTCTCACATTTGGATTTACGGTTGATATCACAGTAGCCGGTATTCTGGGGATTGTGATTGCAATTATTATTTACAGGTTATTGTAAGCTCATGATAAAACGACAGATGTAATTCCAATACATCTGCCGTTTTATTTTTTACATAATTTTATATATCCTGTTTTCTATTCTGCAATAGCCACTTCCAGACCGGAACAACGCTTACGTGAACTCCTTCATAGTCAAGTTCTTCCTCTTCACTATTTGTAATCAGTAAGCAGGTTGCATCACCAATAAAGTTTTTTAATTTTACAAATGCTCCGATTTCCCGTTCCCTTGTATCTATCTGGTCTAAGACCTGCAGGCTTACCTGAATTGCAAGTTTTTCTTCTGGAACATAAAAATCAATTTCAACGTTTTTTTCAAAATAAAATACATTTTCCCGTCCATAACGTCGAATCAGTTCTATTGCGACCAGGTTTTCCAACTGCGCTGAACTGCAATCCATAAGCATAAGCCCTAACAAGCCGGTATCCATAAAATAATATTTTGGCGAAGTCTCTTTTTCCACCAGCTTTGCCGCATAATTTTGCAATGTGAACAACATATAAGAGTCCATCATATAACCGACATAATTAATCACTGTCTGCTTTCCGAGTACTGCTCCTGCACTCTTTAAGATGTTGCTCAGCCTGTTAAAGGACAATGGTTTTGTAACTGATTCCGCAATCTTCTTCAAAATCAATCTTACTGCAAAATCATTAGTTATTTTATTTCTGGTTATAATATCTCCCAGATAAATGGTCTGGTAAATGCTATTTAAATATTCCCGCTTGTTTCTGATATCGACCAATTCCGGAAAAGCACCGTATTTTACATACTGATCACACATTCCAACTACTTCTGCCCTGTCTTTTGTGCTGAGCACTTCCAGATAATTTTTATCCTTCCCCTGTGCAGCCAGATATTCCGGGAACGAATATGGATATATATCTACTATCATAAATCTACCGCCAAGTGTAGATGCAATTTCACTGCTTAGCATCTTGCTGTTGCTTCCAGTAATATGAATTCTATATTTCATGTCTGCTATCCGGCGGACAAACTTTTCCCAGCCTTCCACGTTTTGAATCTCATCCAAAAAAAGATATGGTTTATTGTCCGCGCCAGACATTTCGAGTCCGATTTCCAGGATCAGGTTCAGATCGTCTGCTGACAGTTCCAAAAGTCTTTCATCTTCAAAATTTACATAAACAATCTGTTTGAGAGGAATTCCATTTTCCTGCAAATGCTTAATCTGCTGATACATCATATAGGATTTTCCAGTTCTTCTAATTCCAACAAAGCAATAATTTACATTGTCTTCCAATGGATAGTCTCTCTTTATCATTGGATTATTTAAATAAGTTTCCTTTTGGTCAATCATAATCTGCTTTAAATAATCTCTGTTCATACGGCACTCCTTTCTGTCTGTAAGACAATTTTACCATTATTTCGTTCTGTGTATAAGACAATATTAATATATTTTTGTTCTGTGTGCAAGACAATATTGATATATTTCTGTTCTGTGTATAAGACAATATCGATATATTATTGTTCTGTATATAAGACAATATTGTCAAATTATTGTTCTGTACGCAAGACAAAATGGTTTCATGAAAATTCTCATGAAACCATTTCTATTCTTTCAATTATATATTTTGTCCTGATGATCCGGTTATTATCCAAAATAGAACATCTATCACACAATCTTCGGCAGATACTCTGCCAGATACTCTGCAAAAATCCTGTGGCTGTCAAGGCTTAAGTGCATCCAGTCATAAGGATACATCTCAATGCCCGGTATGGAACCGGCATCTATAAAATGACATCCTAACCGGTCTGCAACATCCTTAAATTCTTTGGCAAGTGCTCTGGAACGCTCCACGCATTTGTCACCCATCTCTCCTGCAACAGCTGTTTTTGCATAATCCGGGTGGATAGGCGGTGGGGCTACCAGCAGAATATTCGGTTTATTACGCCATGCAGCATGCGTGTCGATTGCTTTCTGTGTCAGGCGCTCCAGACCTTTTCCGATGATAAATCCATTTGCATTAAACCGGTCTTTTGTATCATTTGTACCAAGCATAATAATCACAAGGTCGAGAGGCTCATGTGTCATCATGCACGGGTAAATCGCATTCAATCCGCTCAATCCTTCAAAAACAGGATCGTCAAAAGACGTGGTTCGTCCACTTAAGCCCTCCTCGATCACATAGTAATCATCGCCTAACTTTCTCTGTAAAAGTTTTGTCCAGCGTTCCTCTACTGTGAAACGTCCTCCGGTTTTGGAATTATATCCATGAGTGTTGGAATCTCCAAAACATAATATATTTTTCTGATCCATTGTCTCATCCTCCCTGTGCTGTCATCTAAAAAATCTTTTTCCAAACAGATATATTGTACACAATCATCTTACTGCGCAAGTAACTTTTCCGCAAGGCTGACCGCTCCCATCATGCCCGCCGTGTTTGCAAGCTTTGCAGGAACGATCTCCACGATCCTAAGTCCCGGTGCGATCTGCGCTTTCACCTTCCGGTTTACCTCCGAAAGCACATACTCCTGCGCCATGATGCCTCC
>ERZ773143.745-NODE-745-length-34381-cov-14.621482_pt1 | contig 34381 bp, 35 predicted proteins | sample MGYA00580852_ERZ773143 | MGnify/ENA primary metagenome ERZ773143 (study PRJEB29015, sample SAMEA2737853) | human gut metagenome | biome: human gut; feature: human-associated habitat; material: faeces | place: China | collected 2012 ... | reverse complement strand
CATAAACAAATACAACAAACTCTTTTTCATAATTCTCTTATTTAGTTAATAATCTATTTGATCGCAAAATCGGGTACAAAGTAACATATTTATATTAATTATCACAAGGTCCATTCTTTGTATTTTATGATCTATTTTTAAGATCATATTGCAAAAAAACTGTTTTTATCTACTTTTTAAGGTTCATATTTACAGCATACTCAACAAATATATACCAAAAAAGGAGGGATTTCAAGTCCCCCCTTTTTCGATATTCAAGATATTATAGTTTTCAAATTTTCATATAACTAACCTATTATTCTAGCTATACATCTCATTACTCGCCAATAACCTCCAATTCATCAACGATCAGCGTACTGTTAGCTGCGCCTTTGAACTTATCACCTTCCTTACTGGAAGAACATATAATAGCTAACTTATACTCTTTAGTACTATCATAAGATTTCTCCGGCAAATACTCAAATGCAAGTTCAAATGTAGTCCATTCATCTTTATCCGTACCATCTTTCAAGCGAGCTTCTGCCACACGATATTCTGAAGTATTAATATCTACTCCTGTGAGTGTCACATCTTTGCCGGCTGCATCTTTTGCCTCGTACAATACCGCAGCAATAGAACATTCGTCGATAATGTTAAGCCCCTCCTGCGCTGGTTTGACAGAACCATCTATATAGTTCGTTCCTGCTTTATATTTATATACGCCTTTTAATAATTTAGGCTCCTTGTCATAAGCAATACCAAATTTGGTTGATTTCAAAGGAGCAAGCATATTAAGACTGAACGTACCCGTAAATAAAGAGCCGGAAGTGATAGGTGCCATACTGCCTAAAGCATGTGCTCTAGAATCCAATGTCACCAATTTGGCAGCCTTACCACTAAATCCTTCAGATTCTTCCATCACAGGATAGCCTACTTTTACTGCCGAAGATGATCCATTCAACATTTTGGCACCACCATTGGAAGTAGCCAGGAATCCTGCTGGCTCCGGAGTCCAATAATTTTCATAACTATTACCTGCATCAAATTCAGACCATTCATCCAAAGAATATTTCATGATATTCTGAACACCTTCAATAGAAGCTGTATACTTTCTTGATGTTCCATCTTCAGCAACTACAGTATAAACAACACTTTTTCCTCCAGAGAAGTCCTGAGCAACACCACTTGCCGGAGTTACGGTAGCCTTTTCTGAAATAGCAATGACTGGCACCAAGGCTTTCAAGTCTTCCTCAGTAGCCTCATCATTAACTTTAAACGTAATGGCACTCTTTGCATCATCAATAACCGGTGCTACTGTTATAACTTCGTCATCAATAGTAAAATCGGTTATTTTAGCCTCCGTGTTTTCACTTCCTGACAGTTTAGTACCTTTATAATTGACCTTAACTTTCATTCCGCCTTCTACATCTACATCAATAACCATATCTACAGCATTCTTACCAACTGTACCCGAAACGGATGTATTGCATGATCCCACAACAAGACTTAATGTCTGATTGCCGGAAAACTTATAAGCATCACCACTTTTTGTCAAAGCACAATTATCCACAGTAATGTCACCAATAAGAAGCTCAGTACCTGCTACGGTAATAGTAAAGTTTCTCAGTTCCAGTTTTACAGCAGTATCCGAAGCCTTTGAGATATAAACCTTCTGAACCATATCAGAAGCTATAGGAGTAGATACTCCCACATAATATACATCCATCGTTCCTTTATATGCACCTGCAAGTTCACTGTCAACCGGATATTTCACATCGTCATCGTCACTACAACTCATAAATAGACTCACCGAACTAATAAGCATAAACAAATACAACAATCTTTTCTTCATAATCTTCATAGTTAATTATAAATTCTTTTTTATCACATAAAATCACGCAAAGTAAAAGATTTAAAATAACTACCACAAGTGCCATTCTTGGCATTCTATGTTCTATTTTTAATATATTATTTATTCATACCCCAAAAATAAGAAAAATAAAAGTTTCAATATTAATATTCAAGTTATAAAAGAGAAGAGTAAGCAGATATATATTTCTGCACTAATCCAATCATCTTTTCATACAAATTCCTATCACAATCCATATACCTATAAATCATCACATCTATCAACCATAGAATTTTTTCCCGATTTAATATCCGCTCAACAGCCTCCCCCCTTACGAATGACGGAAGTGAATTTACGACATTATAATTATTGCATATTTATTAAAAAAGCTGTATCTTTGCAACCTTAGTCATAATTGAAAGTTTGTCAAAGTACAAAGTTAGACATGTTTAATATTGAATTTATTACAAATGTCGTTTCGTTGTGATGGCGGAACCATTTGAAATTACTACTGATTTAATATCATTTTACTCAGAATATTCAGTCGTGATGATGCGATATTCTTTCTTAATCTATAAATATATATATATGCAAATGTTGACAGCCCATAATGGGCAGTTAGCGTCGTTTGTATGCGTGATGTCTTACGTGTTTAAATTTAGTATTGCTTATATACATGTTTATAATGATGAAAAAAAGCCCTGGACCGTGATGGTTCGGGGCTTTTCTTGTACTTGCAATAAGCAAGAAGGAAAAAGATTTCAGATTACATCGGTAACTGTGCTATTATCTCTTTCGAACATACCGGCAATTTACCATTCTTTCCCATATCCACAAAAACCGTTGCACACAACACCGTCCATTGGTCACCATATGTCATCGTACTGCTATGGCTATACCCAAGGCAATGCCCGTATTCATGAAACATGGCCTGACGGGGATAATTATGCGGATGGGCATCCGGAGGAGTCGCATCAAAATAAACACCGGTATAACAATAATTAGCCAAGCCGTACGTATTGCCTCCACCTAATCCGCCGACACCGGCAACACACCCCAGCACAAGCCCGCCATGATTACGGATTCTTTGACGCAACGCATCCAGATTGATCGGATTTCCTCCATTGTCTTTCAACAAACCTTCGTATTTGTTCATTTCCATATTAAACTCTTCGGAAGAGAACATGAAAGCCATATTGACAGCCAACGCCACTCCGTGACGGCACAATAACGGATTCATATGACGCCAATACGCATGACCATTGTCAGCCGAATAAGAAGAAAAACGTATAAACCAGCGACTGTCTATCTGTTCTATTTTCTTCATAAACGGATCTTCTGTACGAATAACAAGCGTCACATCATCATTGGAAAGTCCGGGCTGTGCAGGCACCACTATCTTCCGTCCACTACTTGTAGTGAATGTCCGTTCCGAATCTACAACCGGCAAGGGGAATGACGCTTCCATAAACGGATAAATCTGTTCAAAATGTGCCAGTTCGAAGAACTCCATGCTAAATTTATTAAAACGGCACATAATCTTCACATCCTGAATACCTACAGGAGAAAAGAACTTGACAAGCAACTGATGTTCGTCTGAAATGGAAACCTGCAACGGAGCATTCGCATAAAAAGAACGACGGCGACTGTCATAAAAGACCTCACGTGGCTCACTGGCCAAAAACATCGTATCCGTGCGAAACCGAAAGAAGTCCTCCTTGCGAACATAAAGTGAACCATCCTGATTTTCCGGATGCAGATAATCAATACTAATATGAGATACACGGCCTGCCTCAATCTTACAATCCGTGAAACGGTATTTACGGACAAACTGAGTTCCATCACTGCGATCGGACTCAATCGTCACAAATCCGGATAATGCTTTTGTGCCGGGCAATGAGTAAAACGAGTATTTCCCGGTAATGTCATAAGATTCTATCTTTCTGGTTCCGGAATATTTCCCGTCTGCACCAAGAGTCGCATATATTCCTTCGGCATCGTCGAAAGTTATATCGATTTTACGAATGAATCTCCACATATAATCGGACGATACATTCAAATCGACATCCACTCTCCCTACAGAACGCTCCAAGACCACTGTATGCGACACCGAAGCCTGATCTCTGCCGATATGCAATTCTATTTTCTTATAAAAGTAAACCGCATCTAACGGCGCATTTTCCGCATGATTTATCAACCAGTCATCGGACAGTTTTTCGGGTTCTTTAACAGCCTCATCTTCTTCCTCGCTCGTAGTAGCCAGAAAAACGACTGTATAATCCCCCATACTCAATCCTTCGATAGTCAATTTTGAGAAGTTTTCTTCCAGCTTCTGATATAAGGGCTTAATAATCTCTCCACGTTCATTGGCAATAGCATACCACATACGAGTGATCTGCTCCGGTTTGCTTCCGCGTGTCTGCACCACGGACGCATCATCTTGCTGCAACCCAAACAAAAACGACACTTGTCCGGAATGGGAAGGAACAATGCCGGTCTCCTGTTCAAAATCACCCGAACAGTTGGCAAGCAATAATGCGCCCAGTAATATCATTATGATTCTTAGCATCTTCATAAACAGCCTCCTCTATTTCTTTACACAACGTACGGATGCAAATGCTTCCATCTGTAACCGCTGTTTCTTAATAACGGTTGACTCGGCTCCTTCGAACGGCAACCAGTAAGCCCATGCATAACCGCCCGGAAGACCGTTACGTTCGTTTGTCCACAACACAGCTCTTTTCCCGAAAGCCGGATTATTGGATGACGACTTATCTCCCTTCGAGCCAGCCAAAGGAATAATAAGGCTGCGACCGGTGTCTTCCGAAGTAAACTTCACATAATGCTGTGTTCCCGTCACACCACTGGACGGAGTTATCAGTGTTCCTTCTCCGATGTGAAGTGTAGCGGCAATTGTTTCTCCATTTCCTGCCTTATATCTACCCGGAATCTCTTGGTCTGCAGGAAGCAGAGACTGCCATTCGTTACCAGTCGGTATCCGGTATCCTTCAGGGCAAGGCATATGTGTATCATTTACCCAAGGTGCATCAGCTGTCTGGTTACCTAAATTGTTGGAAGGATTATACCCCTGCCAAGGCACGTACATATATAAACGTCCAAACTGGAACAGACCACCCACCGTGTTAATCCAACTTTTATGATACATATCTTCGACCGTAGCCCCGTCCAACGGATAAATCTGATCTTCCAGATCGCGGCTACGCGCATTAAATGCCATCCATACATTTCCTGCGATTTCCACAGTTTCAATCTGTTTGTCACTCGGAGCCACACGTATCTCCACGTAATCATATGTTCCACTCAACAAGGCATTTTTCAAATGCACCAAAACCGTATAGCCCAGGCGACCGCTGCCTTGCGCTGCAACCGATACATTAAATGACGACACGATACCTTCCGCCTCTTCCGACACGGACATATTGCCTACACTTGTTCCGCTACCGGCACCTTCTGTAGAAGAAATATCGATACGAGTGTCTGTAACGAACGCCAGTGTCATGTTATCAGCACCTGTAGCAGGCACTTCCAGTATATTATTCTCATAGTCTACCTTCACCCCTTCCGGAATCCTGGATTTCGACGCATTAAGCAAAAGACGTTGGTTCGTATCAGGCTTTCCGACAATAGTTTCCCCTTCTTCCCACGGTTTGATCTCAAAAACGCCTGTCACTTCAGCTCCCACATTGAGCACTGCCAATTCATATACTTTATTGCGTTCGACAACTGGTAATTCGACTTTTAACCTGATAGGGACTTCACCATAGGTTCCACGCAAGATGATATTGACAGGACGTGTGCTTTCGAACAGACGGAATACCCCCTCTTGCTTGCCATCGAATGCAGAAGAGAACTCCTTCCGATAGCTCACCGTTTTATCCGACGCCCGGACATTTTCGAGGAATGGTAAAGTCTCGGCAGGAGCATTCTCTACGATGACTTCCTTTATCTGCGTTTTGCTGTCGGCTGTTGTGTTCAAATCAATGCGCGCCACACCGCGTTTCATAATTACATTGACCTCCGCATTGCTGCGTGTCACGACTCCGCTCTCCAATTCGACTACAGCCGCCATGAAATCCGGCGCAGAATTATCATGCAATCCTTCACCGATAATCGTATTACGAAATTCTTCTTCACTTTTAGCTTTCTCTCCGGCAGGAATCTCCAGTCCGGTCAGAAAATAAAGTCGAGATCCGCTGACCGCAGAAATCTCCGACTGTCCGCCTTGCCCGGGAGTCAGCTGTTCCTCTTTATATAAATTCCCGTCACTAAACTGGAAAACCGATACATCTTTGAGCTCTTCAGAAGATTCTTCTCCTGCTACCGTAATTCCTTTTAATACCACTGAATAAGTTTGTTGATGGCCTTTTCCCCCGGTTGGTTCATCGTTCGAGCAGGCGCCTGAAAGTAATGTTCCTATTATAATAGGAACGATGGTTTTTCTGCAAGAATAATTCATGTTTTTTTGATTAAAATAATACTGAATATTGGAAACTTTATAAATGCATTTTCCAAAAGCGGCGGCAAAAATACTACTTTTTTCAATACAGCAAGTCATCTGCATAAAATTTTAATAAATATGTTGAATAAAAGAAATCTTTAACGTCAGACTAACTAAATACAAAATAAAAAGTTATTTTTGCAAACGTTTTTTAATTTTATCTCATTCTAATATTATGTACAAGATTTTTCACGGCTTCCACCTAGTAGAAGCTTATCAGGACTTAAAGAAAGCTAAACGGTTAGCAAAGAATCAGACAGTGGCCCGATGTATAAAGTTAACCATAGCTATTACCCTCTCTCTTATTTTATGGTTCCTTCCCATTGATACTTTTGGAATAGAAGGGTTGACCGTTATAGAACAAAGACTTATTTCCATTTTCATTTTCGCCACACTCATGTGGGTGTTCGAAGCTGTTCCGGCATGGACCACTTCCGTTCTTATTGTTGTACTATTATTACTTACCGTTTCCGACAGTAGTTTATGGTTCTTAACCCAAAATACTCCCGCGGAGGAATTGGGACAGACAGTCAAATATAAGTCTATCCTGCATTGCTTTGCCGATCCTATCATCATGCTGTTTATAGGTGGATTTATTCTTGCCATCGCAGCAACCAAAAGTGGACTGGATGTGTTGTTGGCACGAGTTATGCTGAGACCTTTCGGAACACAATCACGATATGTGCTATTGGGATTCATCCTCGTTACAGCTGTCTTTTCCATGTTTCTTAGCAATACGGCTACGGCGGCCATGATGCTTACCTTCCTTACTCCCGTATTAAAAGCACTCCCGGCAGATGGAAAAGGGAAAATCGGATTGGCTATGGCCATTCCCGTTGCTGCCAATGTAGGTGGTATGGGAACTCCTATCGGTACACCACCTAACGCCATTGCTTTAAAGTATTTGAATGATCCGGAAGGATTAAATCTGAATATCGGTTTTGGAGAATGGATGAGCTTTATGTTGCCTTACACTATTATTGTACTGTTTATAGCCTGGTTTATCCTCTTACGACTGTTTCCATTCAAACAAAAGAGCATCGAACTGCAAATTGAAGGTGAAGCAAAGAAAGACTGGCGCTCCATTGTGGTTTATATCACCTTTGCTATAACGGTTCTATTGTGGATGTTCGACAAATTTACAGGAGTAAACTCCAATGTAGTGGCAATGATTCCGGTAGCTGTTTTTTGTATAACAGGCGTTATTACCAAACGTGACCTGGAAGAGATCAGCTGGAGTGTACTCTGGATGGTAGCCGGCGGCTTCGCATTGGGCGTAGCCTTGCAAGAGACCGGACTGGCAAAGCATATGATCGAAGCCATCCCATTCAGCACATGGCCCCCTGTACTGATGATTGTCGGTTCCGGACTGATTTGCTATGCTATGGCCAACTTTATTTCACACACAGCCACCGCAGCATTACTCGTCCCTATTCTCGCCATTGCCGGAATCAGCATGCGTGAAAACCTGTCATCGTTGGGAGGTGTAGAGACTTTATTAATTGGAGTCGCCATCGGATCATCGCTGGCAATGATATTACCAATTAGTACACCACCTAATGCCCTGGCACATGCCACAGGAATGATTCAGCAAAAAGATATGGAAAAGGTAGGTATCATTATGGGAATTATAGGACTTATCTTGGGATATACAATGCTGATCATACTCGGCTCCAACAAGTTATTATAAATAATCTATTAAAAAAAGAAGATGTCAAAAGCAGGATGATACATTTATCTTGCTTTTGACATCTTCTTCTTTTTCGAATTTAGCGTCCTATAATCCTCTCCAAAAGTTTATAAGAAACAACAATGGTATAAAACGATATCTCGTCTACTCTATTCCTGATCCGAATTCACAAACTTACTTGGACTGACATTATAATACTTCTTAAATACCTCCCTGAAATACTTCGCATCCGAAAACCCGACAATTTCAGCAATCTCCGTTATTGTATATTCTTTCTGCTTTAATAATTGTGCTGCACGTTGCAAACGGATCATCCGGATGTAGTCAGCCGGAGCATAACCGGTCAGCGCTTTCAGTTTATTATAGAAACTTGTTCGACTCATATGATGCTGATTACTGAGTACATCTACCCCAAAGTCCAAATCTCCCATATTCTTCTCTATACATTCCTTGACTGAAGCTATGAATTTCCAGTCCAAAGTATTAGTACAATTGACAGGTAAATGCTTTTCTTTATTTTCGATACTATTATAGACCTGACGGAGCAATTCACGATTTGCCAATATGTTTTTAATAGTAACCTTTAGTATACCCACACTGAATGGCTTGGTTATATAGGCATCTGCTCCGATTTCCAGTCCTCCGAGTATATTTTTCTCATCCCCTAACGCAGTCAGCAATATGACTGGAATGTGAGACATTTCCACACTCGTTTTGATAGCTGAGCACAGTTCGTCTCCACTCATCTCAGGCATCATTATATCGGATATAACAAGATCTGGATTAAACTCCTTTATAATGACAAGCGCATCTTTGCCATTGGAACAGGACTGGATATTATACCCTGCCATAAGCATATCCACAAGATAATTACGCAAATCATCATTATCTTCCACTACCAGAATACGCTGTAAAGAGGTTTTTATCTGAGGTGCCTCCAAGACCGGCAAGTCAGAAGTTCCCCCCAGTACAACAGCATCCATACGTTCATTCGGTGTTTTTGGAGAGATAAACTTTGCTTTATGCAAATGGGTATTTCCCTTCGGGAAAGTAATTTGCACGCATGTTCCCTGATGTTCAACACTTTGAATATGTATCTTTCCTTTATGCAACTTAACCAGTTTATATACCAGCATCAATCCAATCCCACTTCCGGTCACTTTCAAATTGACTACATTACTACCCCGGAAACAATTTCTGAATAATTTCTTCTGTTCAGATGAAGGAATACCAATTCCTGTATCCTTTACCTCAATACTCCAAGTATTCCCTTCCTCGCAAGCACAAATACACACGCTACCATTCTCTGGCGTGTACTTCAACGCATTTGACAAAATATTCTTCAAGATAGACCCCATTTTGTCACTATCAAACCACACATTCAAATAATCAAAATTACTCTCATAAACAAATCTGACACGCTTCATCTCAGCATATTTGCGGAAAGTAGCACAAACATCATTCATATAAGAATTCAATTCATACTCAGAAACATAAAGAGTAGACGAATATACGTCGATCCGTTCAAAGTTTATCAAGTTGGTTGTCAGCTGAAGCAATGTATTCACATTCTTTAGGGCCATATTCATATGGGGTAATGCCTTCTCTGCCACCATATGGTTTTCGACAACTTCCTCCAGCGGTGCTTTTATCAATGTCAGCGGCGTACGTATATCATGAGCAGTATTAATAAAAAAACGTGTCTTCTCATCAGAAATCTTCTTTTGTTTATGCAACATGATAACACGGAATATGATAATCATAATCAAGACCACCAGAATTGCATACCCCACCATTGCCCACATACTGGCCCACACCGGAGGGGTAATAATGATCTGAATACTCCTTGTTTCATAAGTTTTATACTTCTCCTCATTAGATACAGTACGAATTTGTAACGTATAACTGCCAGGAGGCAGATTTCTAACAACAATCCGATTATCTTGACTCGGACGGGTCCACTCTTTATGATAACCGTCGATTTTCCATGAATAAAGAATATTAGAAGGATAATCATAATTTATGGAAGCCACATCAAGCGAAAAAGTATTTTGACCGTAGGCCAATTCCAGACAATCAGTCTCGTTAATATCCTTCTTCAAGGGAGATCCGTCATCACCAGGATAGACAGGATGATAAGCTATCATAAAATCTCGTAATAACAAACGCGAATAATATGGCTCAGGTATTTCTATGTCTGTCGGAAACTTAACAGCACCATCATTGCCACCAAAGACAAGCGTACTGTTACTGTAAGTTGTGGCAGAACCGGCATTAAAATTTACGCTCATCAGTCCCTGCTCCCGTGTCCAGTTACGGAAAAAATGATCTTTAGGTGAATAAATCGTAATACCATTTTCCGTACCCATCAGGAGATTTTCATCCTGACGCGGAATAATCGTATAAATATTATCAGAAATCAGTGCACAATTATCAGTTCGGTACTGATGAATAAACTTCTTTTTATTGATATCATAAACAAGAAGACCTGCTCCACGAGTACCAATATACAGGATACCATCTTCTCTCTGGTATAATGCACATATATAAGGAGATTCAACAGGCAAGTCAATATACCGGTAAACACCGGATTGCTTGTCAAGCTGATAGAGTCCCATTCTTGTACCAATCCACATTTGACGGGCATTTTTCTCCAGAATGGTGGTGATGGAACTTACTCCCGGATACAAACGAACATTTTTAGTCTCAAGATTAATGCGTTTCAAATGATAATATCCACCGGACCATACATCACCGCTCGAATCCTTTTTAATGTCATAAATATATTGGTCAGGACGTATTCCTGCAATGGCCGCAGGCGAAAGATAGCTTATTTTAAACCCTTTCTTCTTTTCTATCTTATAAATTCCAGACGTAAAACCACCAGCCCATATCACACCAGGAGAGACTTCACACAACGCCAAGAAGATATGATTCTCATCATCCGGCACCGGATCAAAAGAACTAAAAAAAGAACGCCATTCTCTTGTATCGGTCTGATAAAAACTAATTCCATTACTAGTTGCAAACCAAAGGTCACCGTCACTATCTTCTATCACATCATGCACCTGATCATTCACTAACGACCGGTTATTGCCAAGAGAATGCTTTATCAAATCATATCTTCCATAACGATTGTTACGAATGGTAATACCAGTAGGATAATTGGCAAGCCAAATACGCTCCTCCTCATCCACATAGATATCATTGATATTGTTTCCGTTCATTCCATTATAACTGCTATAGTCAGCCGTTATATAAGGTTCACTCTTACAAGTATTTACATTCAGCTTATATACTCCTTTTCCACCCGTAGCTATCAACAACTCATCAGCGTTCAGAGCAACAATCTGATTAACTTCCACATTGTTTGGTGCATAACAAGGAGTGATTTTTGGGGTTTTACCAATATCATATATAAGTATCCCTTCTTTATAACTACCCACAAATAATTGCTTTGACACAGTATGGTAATACAGTTCGTGAACAGGTGTAACGATGCTTTTTACTACTTCATCAGGAATTTGTTTCAGCTCTCCCTTTTCTATCCCGACACAAAACAAACCGCTTCCCGTACCGATAAAAAAATGACCGCCATCAGCCTGCTCAATAGTAGATATTGCACCATCGACAGGCTTTGGCATATGTTGTGTTGTTCCAGTACGAATATTATACCAGGTAATTGTATCTTTGTAACATAGCCAAATATGATCATTCTTGTCCAGATAACCATAATCAAGAAATGCTTGAAACTTATTTCGGATCAATTCAGGGTGTACATAAGCCAATTCAAATTTATCATGTTGTGAATCATACCTGAAAATACGTCCTTTCTGCCCGATTACCCATAATACATCTTCCTGATCCATATAAAGCCAGTTCAAAGCTATCCGTGAGTCCAGCTTCATACTGTCATCCGAGAAAGTATAATGCTTGATGTGTTTACCGTCATAACGATCTACCCCCTCCTGAGTCAAAAACCACATATATCCGCGTCGGTCTTTTTGAATATGGTAGATTTTCTGGTTGTTCAAACCGTCTTCCAACCCTATGTACTTATAAATTTGCCCCTTGCTCACAGCACTACTAATGAGAAGAACTATAAACACTAAAAGTTTTCTATTTTTTACAATTATCTTCATTCCTTTCACAAAACACTCAAAAATATATTTGCAAAAATATGAAAATATTATTTAAACAGCAACTGAATAAATTAATAATTATATGTTAAAAACAGAAACTTAAAAAACACAACTATCTCATCTATCGGAAATACCGCATAATACCCCAAATACTCCCCAATAAAAACATCGGAAATAGATAAGTGTTCTTTCAAAATTATATTAGTCATTTTTTGTACGATTTTCCAGCATCAGATCATAAATATACACGAACAGGGATCATCTTATTATTAGGACAATTTCAATCATATATTTATTCCTTCGATTATGCATTTAAAATCCATAAGCCTCTTTTCAATTTTCCATAAAATAAAAAATGATGTTAATTCCATTTTGAAACTTCGAACTATTTTTTTTAATCCCGTGTTTTTTTCATACAGTAGGAGCTTAAGTACATTTCGGATGATATAACAAAAGTAATATAATAAATCGGGGAAGTGTAATAGAGTAAACCTACATATTTTTCTAAAAAAAATAAGTTTTAAACATTGTTTCATCAATAAAATCTACAGCCATGAAAAGTATAAGTTCAAATTTATGGATCAGATTAATAGTCAGTTCTATCATAGGAACAATAATTTATTGTTTATCAAGTATGAGACAGCAAACAAGCTGACTATAAAGATGAATATTCTAGCGATATGAATAAATATTTTTCCATTCAACAAGCAAAATATTTTTCCTTTATAAAATACTAATTATATATCTATATATTTACATATAAACCCACTAATAAGTATGTGACTTTAAGAACTTAACTTACATACAGTTTCTTACTTATTACCAAACTCTATTTTTAACTATCTAAAACCAACTTAATTATGGAAAATAGAACTTCTGATTTATGGCTCGGTCTTGGTATAGGATCGGTCATTGGCGCCCTCGTTTATCGTTTTTCACGAACTTCTAAAGCCAAAAAACTAAAGAAAAAAGTATGTGATGCCTTTCATAAAATAAGTGGGCAAGCCGAAGAAATGTTAGATACTGCAAAGGAAAAAGTATTGGATACGGGTGCTGCCGTAGCCGATAAAGTTGCAGACAAAACTTTCGACCTAGCTGAAAAGGCAGATGACCTTAAAGGCAAAATGCATACAATAGCTGCTGATGCAAAAAAATGAAACAGATTCTAGTAAACCAATTAAGAACACTAGAGTGTTTCTGAATAAACCTAAATTATTAACTAAAACTTTTGAATTATGAACAAGAAAACTGAAAAGAAACAGGAAGAGGCAAAGGGCACTAAAAAGACCGCCCAAGCTAAAGAGTGCAAGTCTTCGACTTCAAGCAAAAAAACTGAAAAGAAATAGGCATTCAGAATCGTTAAGTTTGTGTCATTCTTCAGGCAGACAGGAATCTGCCTGAAGAATCCACCAATTTATTCTCAAAGTGACTTTACAATTTTAAATTAAAAGAATATGAAAAAATTATTATTTGCGATTTTTGTAGTTACAACTATAATATCCTTCACGTCCTGTCGTAATAAAAAAGAACAGGATAAAGCGAAACAACAAGTTGAAAAAGTGAAAGAAAACGTCAATGATGCAGTGGACAAAGTATCCGATAAAATCGAAGATGGTGCTGATGCCGTAAAAGATGCGTGGAAAGACACCAAAAAAGACGTTCAAAACAGCGCAGAGAAAACCAAGAAAGAAATCAAGGAAGGATATAACGAAGTGAAAAAAGATGTAAGTAAAAAACTTGACTGATTCTTAATCGTATATCATTCTATAAATAGTAACTTCTTACATATTAATAAGCTATGGTTGGATTTGTAATATGGATTGTTGGATTAGTACTGACTATCAAAGCCGCACTGGAAATATGGCGTATCCATGCACCAATAGAAAGACGGCTGATAGCTATTATCTTAATCGTTCTTACCAGCTGGATAGGATTGCTGTTCTATTATTTCTACGGCAAGGCACGAATGCCGCAATGGCTGGGTACTGGAGTTCAAAAATATTAGCTACATCAGAAAGCAATATTTATATGAATATAATTCTAAACATGGGAGAGTACAGCAAAAGTCAATAGCAACTCTCCCAAAATTTCCCTCCTTCAAGAAGTAGATTTGAGTCACTATTGACTTTTACTCTCTGCAAATTACCAATATTTTTCAATTCTCTCATAACCGAAAATCCTACCGCGTTCATCATCTATACCTTGCAACTTCTTGCAGATAATCTGTGCTCCAATCATACTAAAGGTTATGCCGTTGCCACCATATCCCAAATCAAAAAACATCCTGTCCTTATCTGGACAATTACCGATAAAGGGTAACCCATCTTTTGTTGTACTAAAAGTGCCACACCACGCCATTTCTGTTTTAAAAGGAATACTTGGAAATAATCTCCTAAATTTCTTTTCTAATACAAGAGTTTTCTTTCTGAGTAACGCATCACGGCGCTCCGGATCACTGAACTTTTCATCTTCACCACCGACAATGATACGATTTCCCCTTGTAGTCCGTATATACAAATATGGCTCAGCTGTTTCCCAAATTAAACACTGTTCAGGCCACAAATCTTTAGAATCTACCGGATGCGACACAAGTGCATAAGTTGAAGTCAAATCCATAATTTCCCGAGATAAAAACTTCCCTGCTTCAAATCCGGCTGCGATGATCACATATTTACACTCTATTTTATGCCCTCTATCTGTTTCTATAATATATCCTTCAGGCATTTCAACACATTCTGTTACACCGGTATGAGTAAAAATTTCCAGTCCATCTTTTTTCATATGGTAGAGCAAAAGACCAGTAGCCGCTTTGTAAGCATCCATCTGCGCCGATACTCGGTTTAACAGTGCATTGCCTGGAACCTCTATATTATACAGTTTTTTTATCTCCTCTTTTTCCAGCAGACGAACCGGCAAATTGTGCTTCTTTCGTATCACATATTCTTTTTCAATTAATTCTATATCCTTTGGAATACTAGCATAAAAAAGACTTGGTCGTTTTTCAAAATCAGCATCTACTCCTGTTTCCTTTAATACCTTTTCAATATCAGCAATTGATGCCAAAGATGCGCGATATGCAGAAACAGCATTATCCTCTCCAATAATTTCTGCCATTTCACAAAGAGGAACATCAATTTCATATTGCAGTAAAGCGGTACTTGCAATGGAACTTCCAGTTGCAATGCTTCGTTTGTCAACCATGCAACATCTTAAACCGGCACTACAAAGCTCGTGTACCATCAAAGCACCCGTTATACCAGACCCCACAACTACAATATCTGTTGAAAAATCATCCTCCAAGGGATGAAAGTAATCTAACAATGAATTTTTAACAACCCAATAGGGCAATCCTGAATGTAAGTCCATAATATATTGAATTATGCAAACTCCCTTTCATCCTCCTCCACACTTACAGCGGGGAGAAAAACGTAAAAACATGGAAAACACAAAAGCATTCCCAAAAGAGTTTACTCCCGATTTATAATAAGATACTATTCACCCTGTTCAATTGCGCAATATCTTTTACATTGTATCAAAACGTTCTCAAAATAAACAACATCACACAAAAAAAGATAGTTCGAAGGAAAAGACTGGATTTAACATCTATTTAATGCACAAGAAATATTGTAAAACAACCAGCATATATGAAGGTATTCACCAAACAAAATATCAACATACTATCTAAATAATATATCAAGGTATGAAATTAAATCTCAGTAGCCCCATCACATACTTTTTTAACATTAAAAATAAATTCAATGACAATAATTATCAAATATATTCGGTGAGGTTGTAATTGCCCCTTTATCAGCAGGGCATATGGCGGTAGAAACACACAAAAAGCTCCGTAAATCAATGATTTACAGAGCCTTTAATCAGGAATACTCGTACCCTTAACGGATGAAATATTGAACCTTTGGAATGATTTTCTAGAAATAGTAGATTATCTGCAATCAACGCCACAAATTAGCAAAATTATAGAGAGTATTTAGCAAGTATAGTAATAAGGACAAAAATATCAGTACACCTATAAAATACAACTATAATAAATTAATATACAACAATTTAACGCCGTAATCCGAGACTCAGAAAGTACTATTTTAGTAGGTGTGATAAAGACCTAGCTGTTAGCCATCCATCAAAAATTTTCCAGATATTTTTTTGAAAATTCAGCCTATTAGACTTTACTTTCCTACTAAACCACATATTTATATATGTATAAAACAAATAAACTATGGATAATAACAACTACAAAAGACAGTATCGACAACTGAATGATACAACCAAACAAAAGATTAGCCAAAGTCTAAGAGGTAGAACAAAATCAGCCACTCACACCCAAGCTATATCTAACGGACTGAAAAAGTATTGGGCAACAGTACCCAATCAACCTAATAATAATGAAAATAAAAATGAAGAACATGAATAAAATATACGGTTTAAATATAGATGCGTTGAGGCTCTGTTACGAAGTGACAGAACCCAACAATATCAATATCATAAAAGACAAAGAGATAGGAGAAGAAATTGATTTTCTGTACTTCTATCTAAGACGAATAGAAGGGAAACACTTCAAATTTGTTTATGAGATACGTTATAACGACATGGGAAAAGATAAATTGTTTGGAGAACTACGTTTAGGCATCAATGACAATAAGAAAGAAAGCAATACCCATCAAAACGGATATACCAAAGCATGGATTAGCATTTCCAATCGTGTATTATACAGCAATGAGATATACTATTTAGATTTTATTACTAATAATTTGGGAATAGAACTACATAACATAACGACCTTAGACCTATGTCTTGATATGTCAAACGACATAGCCCGACTGATACGAAAACTTATCCGAAACCCACAAATAACAACGCTTCTGAACGGAAAAAGAATCACCAATCGTAAAGAAGACCGCCCCGAAATCACATATACTTTCAGTGGGAATATGGATAAAGATAAATATTTAACCGTCAACATTAAACAGAAAAAAGCTATAAAAGATAAGAGCAAAGGTAGCACCCTTATAGCATACAACAAAAAAGCTGAAATCATCAATAGTTCGGATAAAACATACATAAATAACTACTATAACAATCCTTCAAAATTACATCGTTTAGAAGTCCATCTCAACAATGAAGAAATCAAAGATTATATAGCGAAAACCAGGTATGAATTATCATTTTATTCTTTAGCTGATGAAAAATTCCTAGCAAAACTTTTTGGTTACACTTTAAACAGCCTTATCAGATTTGAAAAAGACGGAAAAGCAATAGATTGGACAGACCTCTTATCAGAAGGGTATAACAACCACCCCTACCAACGGCAATTTTCTAGGGTAACTAATTCAAATACAGAGAAAAATATCTTTAAAAAACGTAGTTCAAAAAAACAATATAGCGAAAATTAAACATTAACTTCGGATATGCGGAGTGCGGAATCAGAAATAGCAATTACTATATTTCACTCCGCACCTCCGCACTTCCGCATACAATCTATCAATATTGGTTATTTTTACGTAAACATAAGTTCCAAAAAGCCCCATTATCATTATACAGTTCATCAAAACGAGATGGGGACATTCCATCACAAACAAGGCAATCATTCTTCTTATATGAAGGATTAGCAACACCATAATACGAGCAAATATATCCTTTAAAGTCCGAGAAATTCCTAATATTCTTATTGAACAAGGTGCATTTTTCTTTCAATATAAGACAAAGCGTAGCAATATCCAATTTAGAACATTCACCATTGGATATTTCAAACCTTTCATCAACTTTTTCAAGTATCTTTCTGACTTGTTCTCGATTATGTAAAGAAGGACATAATTTTTCCAATAACTTTCCTTTATCCAATATTGTACTACTATTTTTCTTTTCATTCGCCAGCGGTTGAACGGCTTTATTTGAAAGACCTTCTTTTTCTATTAAAGTCTGAGAAGAATCTTTAGATAAGATACTATCCACAGAAGCCTCTTTCTCGATTTCCATAATAGTATCATCATTAAGTAAAACAGCTTCATTCACAACTATTTTCTGATAACGAATCCCCGCTATTCTTTGGGCATAAAACAGAAATGACTGCAATGTTTTGGCTTTATCTTCTATGATTGGCTGTTCTTGATTTTCTATAATCAGCATATTGATATAGTTATATTTAATCTTATGCTGCATGTCATACAAAAAGTACTTAATTAGTGCAATCAGAATATCTTTATCACTTTCATCAATGGTATTATTCTTAGCGTACAACTTCTTTAAAGAAGATATTAACCTAATATCCAAGTTCTTAATAAATGAATTATCGCATATATATTGGCTAATTTCCTCCAATGAATGACTGCTTATATACTCCTTATCTAAACTATCAAAGATTGCAAGAGTGATTTTTATTTGCTTTCTAAACTGTACATCTAATTGTTCAATATTATCATATAAAATTATATTTTCATTGCCAAGCATGGCAATAACACAGTTTATCACGTTTTTGAGATACTGAGCATTCTGAATGTCATTATTCTTTTTGCGCATCATTTCCAAGTGTCTTGACATACTTGAAAAGATTTCAGCTTCTTTTGTTATACACTGATTGCAAAAAGTTAAAAGTGGTTCTATATCGCTATCCGCATATAGAACCACAATCATATCTTTGAATAATTGAATGTATTCTCTTTCTTCTTGTGATAGTATCATATCAACGGCATTTAAACTGCCGTAAAGATACAAATTTCATTGTAAGCCTACAAAATTGGCTTTCATGGATATTGGCTCATATTGATATAAAACATTCAAAAAGATAGTTTATTAGCTAAAAGTGAATATTAGTTTTAACGCACTTCTTACCAATTTACATAAAACATTCATAATCAACAATATAAATCTATTTCTAATATTCACTTATATTCTTAGTGAATATTGGGATATTCTTCTAAAAGACATTGTTCCACAGAAAATCAATAATAGTAGATATAATTAATAATCAAAGTCTTTATATTTGTAGAAAATTGAAATATCATGAAAATAATTTTTCTTTGTGCTATTAATAATATAGGTGTGGATAACAATAAGTATACTTATAATGTTAAAGTAGTATCAGATGAGTCAAACTCGGAAAAACCTTTTATTAGGATAACTAACAATAGAGTATATATAGAGAAATATCTGACACAGAAATTTAAAGAACAAATAGGGGAACTTGAATTTAATCATTTATCAACTACAGCTCCTTTAATAGCATATTCAGAGCATGAAGTTGAAGATATTACTCCTGAAGAATATTTGGAGAAATTGTTGAGTTTACTTAAAATATATCTTTATTCTTTGTGGACTATTAAAGATAATGCTGGTGATTTTGATTTGGGTTTTGTTCGTTATAATAAACAAGGAATTGACTTTGCATTAAGCAACTGCTTTACTAATTCTTTTTGTAATTGCAATTGTTCAACTGATATAGTAAATTTCACTCGGGAGGAGTTAGTTGCAGCAACACAAATATTTAAAGCTCCATTTAGCCCACAGTCTTGTCAAGTAGCAAATTCACTGCAATATGGAAGAATAGCAATTGCCAACTATTTTATACAACATGCTAGGAGTTGTTTTGATTACGGTTTAAAAATCGTTGGCTATTGTTCAGCCTTAGAAGCTTTGTTTTCAAATGACAGCAGTGAATTAACACACAAACTTGGAGAAAGAATATCGAAATATTTATATGCGGATATTAATGATAGAGCCGAATGCTATAAAACAATTAAAAAAATCTATTCTTTTCGCTCTAAAGTAGTACATGGAGATAGAATGAAAGATGACAAAGTAAACGAAATAAAAATAATGATACCAAAAATTGACAATATTTGCCGAATAATTATCAACAAGTGCATGCGTCAAGACGAAAATATATTTGAGCTATCTCCTAATGATTTAGAGGAGTATTTTCTTAAAATGCTAATGGAATAATTGAACATAGTAAAAATGAAAGAATTTGTGGAATTTACAAGAAGGAAGAGCTATAAGTTAATCAAAGCTCTTACTCCAGGTGCTATAGGCGAGATTGTTTTATTACATGACGAGGAAATTGACAAAAATTTCGTCTGCAAAAAATACTCTCCATCGCCTCTCATTGAAAACAAGCTAGAGTATTTTACTCATTTCAAAGATGAGATAAAGATACTACATCAATTGCATCACAAAAATATTGTACAGATATTCACTTATTACCTATATCCAGAATTTAACACTGGATATATTTTGATGGAATATATTGAGGGAGAAGAACTCCTTACTTATTTATCCAATAACCCAAACGAAATAGTAAACATCTTCAATCAATTAATTGATGCATTTGCTTACATTCATCAATATAAAATACTACATCGTGACATTAAAAACAATAACATCTTAGTGGATAAATTCGGTCAAGCGAAAATAATCGACTTTGGATTTGGCAAAAAGATACAATTTGACGATTTTGATAGAAGCATAAGCCTAGCAACAACCTGTCCTCCACCAGAGGAATTTAAAAGTAAGAAATATGATTATTCAACTGAAATCTATTTTGTTGGGCAATTATTTAAGCAATTTCTTGAATCAAACACTAATCATACTTTCCCCTATTCCGAAATACTTTCTAAGATGTGTTCAACATCTCCTATTAAGAGATTCAACTCATTCTTCGATATTCAAAGGGCTATTTTAGACCATGGAAAATCCGAGTTTAATTTTACAGATAGCCAGATTAGCATTTATAGAACATTTGCCAATATCATTACAAGCATAACATCCAAAATTCATATAAACGCCACGTATGTGAATGATATTGATTTAATTATTAACAAATTAGAAAAATGCTATCAAAACTCAATTTTAGAAGAACACATACACGCATTTGAAAGTATTATAAGTTGTTTCATAAGTGGAGTCTATAAGTATAAAATCAAACGAGAAGTTGCTACCAAAGACTTGAAAAACTTTATTGAGATGATGAAGCTATTACCTATTGAAAAGAGAAAAATCGTCATCAACAATCTTTGGCAACGTTTCGACTGTGTACAAAGATATACTATAGATGACGATTTGCCTTTTTAACTAGATAGATTCACTTTCAAGATTTGTGAATATTGGAAAAGTAGCTATTGTGATAAACTAAATTTTATTCTTATTGTATAATTTGATTTTATAGGACTGCCATTATGTGTTGCAGGAATAAAGTTTGGCAATAATTTTGCCAAACGTAATGCTTCTGTTCTTAATAAATTATCTGCTGTATCTATATTTTCATTTTCATCAGCATAAGTGCCTACACTTTTAATAACTTCAAAATTTGATAAAGTTCCATTTTCATTGACTACAAATTGAACAGTAACAGTTCCTTCTATTTTATTTTCTTGTGCTATGGTTGGGTACTTTATTTTTTCTCCCAAAAATTTATACATTGCATCTTTTCCGCCAGGAAATTGAGCTTCTGTGTCTATTTGAATATCAGCCTCTTCTTCTCCATATTGTCTTTCACTATCTTCATATTGCACTTCTGTATCTTCTTCAATCACTTCTACTAATTTATCGCCTTCTAATTTGTAATTATGGTCTATAAATTCGCCACTTTTATTATTATAACAATTCGAGTAAATCACCATACTATTAATATCGGTAACAAAATATATAGATGGAAATTTTGTTACTGATGCAAGTTCATAATTACTACCATTATTTAAGAAACAGAATATAAATGATTTAGCTTCATAGTCTTTATTGGCTTTTTCATTTGGTGTTGCGGTTGCATAAACATTAATTACTGCATCCATCCAACCGTCACCATTTAAATCACCTTTCACTATCTTATATCCTTCAATATTTCTATATGGTACAAATTCCCTATCAACTCCATAGGTTCTCCAAAGTCGTAAAAATAAATCTGTTAATTTTTCGTCTGTTAAAAGATTGATTGGCTCAGTTGTTTCTTGGCTAACAGATTCGTTTGTTGTTGCTATGGGGGTACTGCTACTGATTTCCGTACTGCTTGTATTTGATGTGGATGTTGTGAATGTTGTTCCGAAATAAATAATTCCTAAAATGAGAATTAAAACCACTAAAATACGGATAACTATTATCCTTTTATTATTTTTCTTTTTAGGAGTAAACTCAGGTACTGAAACTTCATTATTTATTGGAGTTTCTTTTACTACGTATACTTCTTCTTTTATAGTCGGAGTACCACATTTGGGGCATTTTCGTGATTTATCTGAAATTGAATGCCCACATTGTTTACAATTAATTAATGCCATAATAAATTAATCATTATTCAACTTCAACTTTTCCAATATATTGCTCTGCCCAATATAAATTCATTTCAGACAAATCAATAACTAAAAATGAAAGGTCAGGTTTTTGTTCCACTCTGACAAATACACCTATTTTTTTCTTTTTATTAGAAGTAAATTCTTTTACTTCATAAGTGCCTTTTGCTACTCGAAGCCATTCGTCTGAATAATGCATCTTTATCTCATAATAAAACATATTATCAAATAGTGTTATTTTGTGGTCTCCTTCTGCATCAGTTGTACATATAAATCTTTGATATTGTACATTTTTAGTAGCTAAACCAACAGTAGAAAATTTAAAGAATTTATTATAAACAGCGCAAGCACCACCAAGACCAAAGAATATTACGAATATCCATATCACTATTTTGGCAGTTCTTGTTGAGTACTGTGTGGTCTTACCACATTTGGGGCAAACAGTTGCTTTATCTGACACTGTTGCTTTGCAATTCGGGCATTTAATTAAACTCATAATATTTTTATTATCAAATTGAACATCTTTTAAAAAACCAGAAGATGAAAATAATTACCGTAACGAGACCAATCACAAATTCTATAATATTATCACTATATTCGTCTTTTCTTTTTGTGACTGTTTTTTGACCGCAATGCGGACAGACCTCAGCCCATTTTGAAATAGTATTACCACACGCTTCACAATTAATTAAAAGTGATTCTTGACTTTCATTTGTTTCTAACGGGCAACCGCATTCAGGACAATTTTTTGATTGTTCATTTACTTCTTTACCACATTCAGGACATCTAATTGGTTCTTTTGGAGAAATAAAAGGAAAACCGCATTCAGGACATTCTTCTGTACCTTCATTTACTTTTTCACCACATTCAGGACATTCCAATTGCTTTTTGGGACTAAAGGGAAAACCACATTTTGTGCATTTTTCAGCCGTTTCTTCCATTAATGTCCCACATTCGGGGCAGAGTATTGATGGCTTTAATGAAATTGATATAGGTGAGCCACAGTAAATACAATTTTCTGATTTGTCAGAAATCATATTACCACATTCAGTACATTTAATAAGTGCCATACGAAGTTTAAAATATTCCCATAGGCTCAAAGGGAAGATTATAAAAAAGAAGTGTGAGCCAACTTAACTTATTCCATTAGTAGGCTCTCGACTGCCTTGTGACGAATAAGAAAAGCCGCTCACACCTTAGGCAGTATATGTTGTTGGAAACATATATAACACACCTAAGGAGAACGTTTTCCGTTATTCCTGCCACATGGTGAGTTGTCGAGATTCACTAATGCAGAATAGCTAAACGCTTCCTAAATTATGTAGTCGCAATTTGCAACGGTACAAAAATAGTAAAAGTTCAGCGAAAACGTTATCTGTGAACGGCTTATTTTAATGTAAAAGAACTATTTTCTAATTAAAAAGACAACATATCATACGTTTCAAGTAACTCCTCCGTCCGCAATCCTAAATATCTCCGCGTAGTCATTACATCAGCATGATTAAACAATTCCGACAATTTGATAAGAGCAAATTCCGAGTTTTCCCCAGCAGTCTCAACAACTTTACGTCCGAATGTTTTTCGCATTGAATGGGTAGAAAAATGTTCCACCTTCAATCCATATTTGCTTTTTATTGACTTGAATAACACGTTAATTCTTTGCGTACTATATACCGTTTTTTTACGACTGACAAAGCACTTCTCATTTTTATCTGTCACATTCAAAGCCGTATAACAGTCTGCAATATACTTTTGAAAATTATTATTCACTTTGATTTCTCTGCGTTTACCCGTTTTCTTTTCGATAATAACAAAAGAATGACTGTCTAGCAACATAGACCAAGACAAAGTTAAAAGGTCTGATATACGCAACCCGAAGAAAGAGCCACAACCAATCAACAAAGATAAACGGTATTCCTTGTCACGATACAATTTTCGAACTAATGAAAGCATTGTGTCCCATTCAATATAATCACTTGTTACATAACTGTTTTTTAAGCTCATAATATTCTCTTTTAATTGAAATTTATAGTTTTTGAATGTACTGCAAACCTACTCATTATTAGAACGCTGATAATCAACTTATATTCAAAAGTTATATTAATGAATATTAGGCTGCCATCAATAAATCTGTTGAGGTTGTCAAGGCTGCCAATACAGCAGCCTCCTTTGCTTCATAAACTCTTAATGCTTCTTTGTCAATCTCAAACATGTTTTTCTTTGCCCATTCATGGCGTGCCATCCACAAGTCTTTTAACGCTTCGTAAACTTCGGTACTTGCTTTATGAATCAGTTCTACGAAAGCGACCATGTGTCCTCTTGCAGCCTCTCTTGCCGTAGCTTCATAATCCGCATAGCACCAAAAGAAATCATGTTCGTTTATCATTTTGACCGCCTGGTTTATTATCTCTGCTGTTGTCATATCATTACCTTTTAGAATTTCCATTTTGTTTCTTTATCACATTGCAAAGATAATTATTCTATTTCAAATAAGATAATACATTCAGTTAAATCCAGTTAATTATATGATTTTATTTAAATTGAAATAACATAGTATTAAAAAAAGGGGAAGCAAAATCGCTTCCCCATGCCATTAAAAGACTTGGATTAAAGATTCCCACCTAAAGGACCTCCATTCCCCTTTTGTTACATCAAAAAAAGCTGTCGTTTTAAATGCTTCTCGTGATTCTCCATTTCCGTTGCACATTGCCTTTGCCAATGCTGCTTGTGTTGTACCCCAACACTCTCGTAGTTCACCATTTTTCTTTTGAAAGATAAAATGTGCAATACCGTTTTTCATCTTTTCTTTCAAATTTTCAATTATCATGGCTTTTAACAAACCGATTTCAATAGAATTGGTGCGAATTGCAATGACATTAGCTCTAACTGCTGTTGAATTGTTGACTATTGTAAGATTTACCATAACCATAATATTAAATTGTTCGTACTTTTTTTGATTACGATACAAATTTAGTGATTATATTTTAAATAGAATAATATATAATGCAAATTATTGTTAATATTATGATTATATTTGAAATCAAATAATATTAATTAGTATTTTTGCTTGAAAATAAGAATAAATATGGAAAAAGCAGAGTTCAGAACCGTAATCCATCTACAAATTGGTGAGACACATGAATACTACGGCTCACCATCTTCATTGTACGACAAGCATACTGCCGATGAATTGGGAATTGCCCAAGCATCCCTTAACAACTATTTTTATAAACTTCCTGACAATGCCGAACCTATTTATACAAATAATAAATGTACCATCAGGAAAGGGATTTTATATGTCAAACCCACAACAAGAGGAAGAAAAAAACAATTAGAAGACATCTAATTGTTCTTCTTCAACGCATTTCTAAATAAAGAAGGATTGCCACAATATATCTCAGCACATTTTCCCTTACACAAACGTTCTGCTATATCATTATCACAATTACCGCTACATTTGGGATTACGACCATTTGTACAATCATTTTCCTTATAACTATTGTCTTCTATGCCATAATATTGAGTTAGCAAACGCTTAAATTTACTAAAAACCATTTTATTAAACAAATTACACCTTTTATACAGCAACAAAAAGATAGTAGTTTGTTCTAGCTTATCACGTCTATTAATAGTAAGACCTAACTCCTCATCTATTTTTAATAAGATTTCATTTATGCGTTTATGATGAATATAAGGAGATAATTCTCTCAAAACCTCCTCTTTATTCATGACAAGAAATGTATTATTGGGAGATTTCTTTTTTGATAACTTATACCCTTTAGATTCTAATAAAAAATTTATATCTACTTTTATTCTATCAAAAAAATCTCTAAGCGTAATGCCACCTCTATAAGAGCTGAATCTCAATAAATCTTCTATTATTCCCATAACATTATGGGATACATTAAAACGTTCCAAAGTACCTATAGCCAACATGTGTTGTTTATCAGTCTTACAAATAGGATACAAATTATCATAATTACTAATAGCATCTTGACCAATCGTATCTTCAATTTCTTCAACAACAGACAAACAGAATAATATATGCTTAATTTTATCCGTCTTATATAATTTCTTTGCAGCATCAATCATGTAATAATATTTCAAACGCATACTATCAGACATACTGTCACGAAGCATACGTCTTGTTCTCTGGAGTTCTTTCAAATCATCGCTATTATACAACTCTAGAACACGAGCAAACAATTTATAAATTATATATAAATCATTTGATAGGACCTTATTATAATCAAACAAATTTACTTTTACATTTAATACCCGTATTCGTACCTCAGAGTAACATGGCATACGTTCACATATTTCTTTCACTACTGGGTTTCCATCCTTTATACTTTCACTATTTATATGATATTCTTTTTCATATTTATAATTAGAAACTATATAAAAAGTACTTGTACTTAATTCGCTATCTAATTCGCTAATAATAGTTCTCTCTATATTATAGGTATATTTCATAATTTAAATAACATTTTCTACGAATATAACAATATTCCCTATTACAAACAACTTTATCCCTTTTTTATAACTACAAAATCCCCACTAATTCACGTAAAAATCCCCTTCAAAATCCCCTTTTAAAGCATAATCATCTAATAAACAACAGAATACAAATACAACATAAAAAATCTCTATCCCCAATTCATCATATCACTATACCTTTGCAATGTCAAAAGGTACCAAAGACACTATGTATAACCATTAAAAAATTATGATTATGATTATGATGAACTTAAAAAATACTTTCAATGAAGATAGTTTTGAATACACCACAATGAATGATATTATAGCCGAAGGTATGAAGCAGCCAAAGCGAGAGCCACTATACAAAAACCTTTGGTACGAAAATGAACTATGTATTTTATTTGGTGCAAGTAATTGTGGAAAGAGCATTTATGCAATGCAGATAGCCAAACATGTAGCTCAGAAACAACCGATTCTATATTTTGATTATGAATTGAACATTCAACAAATCTGTGATAGATATACAAACGAAGATGGCACAATCCCCTGCAAATTCCCTCAGAATATCTATCGCCCTAATCTTGATTTTGATATGGCTAAAAATTTCAAAGAACGCAGAGCCTACCTAAGAATGAGAATCGAAGAAGCGGTAACAAAAAAAGGAATCAAACTATTCATTATTGATAATATCACTTGTTTGCACCCCAATCTATCCAAAGCAAATGAAGCGGCTACCTTTATTCTCGAACTACGCACATTCATGAACAGCTTAGGAGCAAGTTTCTTATTACTGGGACATTCACCCAAGAAAAAAGACAATTCTCCTATTACTTTAGACAATTTAGCAGGGTCTAAGAATGTGGGAAACTTTATTGACAGTTGTTTTTGCATAGGGCAAGCAAAAACAGATGGTGACGAAAAACGATACATAAAACAGCTAAAGAACAGAAGTAGCCAAATCATATTAAACGAAGAACACGTATTGGTTTGCTCTATTGAAAAAGGAGAAGATAACTTTCTATACTTCAAGGAAGAAGGATATGCAAGAGAAAAAGATTTGATTAAAGGAACTGGTAATATTACCCCCGAAAAAGAAAAGGTATATCAACTCTACAAAGAGCATAAGAGTTATAGAAAGGTTGCCAAAATGACGGGCATCAGCGATAAGACCATAAAAAAATGGATAAATGAATATGAAGAATATTATACAAAGCAAAAAGCTATCAACGAACAAGCAAATGGAAGCAATGAAATAGAGAGTGCGGAAATGCGGAATGCGGAGTAGTAAAATGCAAAATATTGCTAATAAACAATCTGACATTCACTTACTTTTTCTCTTTATTTTAATAATAATCAATTTTGTAATGAAAACACAATATGGATGCACAGCATTTAAACATAGATACAATCAAAGAAAACCGTAACTTCAAAGGAATAACCCAAGAAGAGACCAAAGAACTAATTGATACACTATATGCTTTTTCTGTATTGAGCTATGAAGCATATACTAAAAAAAATACGCAATATGGAGAATTTTGATTTAAAAGGTTTTGCCAAAGGCAAAAAGCAACAAAAAGAACAGATAGGCGGTAATGCCATCATTTATACTCGTGTTAGTTCAAGCGAGCAAGTTGATGGGCAAAGCCTTGAAGTGCAAATTGACAAATGCAGAGAGTATGCCAAAGTACGCTCATACACTGTCGTTGGTGAATTTGGTGGCACGTATGAAAGTGCCAAAAGCGACAAAGAGCGCAAGGAGTTTAACCGTATGCTTGCTTTCATCAAACAAAGTAATAAGAAAGGCAGCAGCCAACCCGTAAAAACAGTAATAGTGTTTAGTACCTCCCGTTTCAGCAGAACGGGAAGTACAACTATCATTGAAGAAGTTGAGGCTAGAGGAGCATACGTAGTATCTGCAACCTCCAACTATGACCCACGCACTCCAGTAGGAAAGTATATGCAACTCATGGAACTTGCAAATGCAAGGTTTCAGAATGACGAAAAACGGGCAACTACCATTGAAAACAGTGTAAAAGCGTTATTAAAAGGAAGATGGATTGGAAAAGCTCCTAGAGGATATGACCAAAAAACAACCAAAAAGGAACAAATTATAACTATTAACGAAGAAGGCAAACTGATTCGGAAAGCATTTCTTTGGAAGGCAAACAACAAGTTATCCAATGAAGAAATTAGGCATAGACTGGCAGCAGAAGGTTTCCATATCTGTAAACAGAAGCTATCAGAACTATTCAAGAACCCTTTTTATTGTGGCTATATGGCACACAAATTCTTGCAGGGGGACATCATACTAGGAAATCACCCTCCATTGATACCAAAAGAAATCTTCTTGAAAGTAAATGGAGAGTTATCCAAAAATCATAGTGGGTACGAACAAAAGATAGACAAGGAATATGCCCCATTATTAGGTAGTATCAAGTGCCCATGTTGCGGAAAAAATCTATCCGCCAGCATATCAACCAAAATGCGAAAGAAATTTGGGCGTACTGATATAGGCTATTACGTTTGCAGCCGAAAAGGATGCAAGTACAACAGTTCTATTAAAAAGGTACATGAAGCCTTTGAAGAAGAAGTAAACAGGTATTCCCTATCAGACAAAGTAAGTGAACTCTTAAAAATGCAACTTACCATCACATTTGAATATATGAACCAAGAAAACAGAGAACGAGCCAAATCTATCAAAGCAAACATCAAAGCTAAAGAAAAAGAGTTGGAACAAGTAGAAACAAATTATGCACTCTGTACCGATGCGAAGAAACAAAGCATTTGCGATAAGGTTATGACGAAATTAGAGAAAGAAGTCAGAGATTTAAAGAACGAATTTTCAAAAGTGAATACAGAAATATTGAACCTCGATAAATTCATTGATTTTGCTTTTAAAATGCGTTCTAACTTGTTTGGGCTGTGGGAGTTGCAAGGATTAGAAGGAAGAAGAAGACTACAAAAACTCGTGTTTCCTGACGGATTTATTTACGACAAAAATAACGAGCATATTGAACCTAAAAGAGTGAACCAATTCTTTCTTCTAAAGTATTCATATCCAACAAGTAACGGAGATAAAAAGAAAGAGACGAACCGTGAAAAACACGATTCGTCCCTTAGAGTACTCGAAGCGGGACTTGAACCCGCACAGCCGCAATGGCCAAAGGATTTTAAGTCCTTCGTGTCTACCATTCCACCATTCGAGCATCCTTTCAAAGAGAGCGGAAAACGAGACTCGAACTCGCGACCCTAACCTTGGCAAGGTTATGCTCTACCAACTGAGCTATTTCCGCATTTTTTCAACGGGTGCAAAGATAATGAGTTTCCTTGTTTCTGCCAAACTTTCGATCAAAAAAGTTTGGCAGAAAATATTTTATCGCCCTAATAATGCTTTCTCAGCCTGCTCCATTCCACAGAAATTGAAGCCATCGACCACTTGTTGCATTAATGCGGAGATTTCATCATTACAAAGATTACCGATACTTCCTTCGTGTGTATGATGCACCTGTTTGTCATGAGTAAATTTTCCGGCTTCTATATCAAGACCGACTTTCTTATACGCATCACGGAAAGGCATACCTTCACGAGCCAGTCGATTCACTTCCTCGACACTGAAAATAAACAGATATTTATCATCATCAAGGATATGTTCATTCACCTTAATCTCATTCATGATATAAGTCGTCATCTGCAAGCAGTCCTTCAGTTCCTGAAAAGCGGGAAGGAAAACCTCTTTAATAATCTGTAAGTCACGGAAGTAACCGGATGGCAGATTGTTTGCTATCATCATTATCTGCTGAGGAAGAGACTGCAGTTTATTACATTTAGCACGTGTCAGTTCGAACACATCCGGATTCTTCTTATGAGGCATGATGCTCGAACCGGTAGTACAATCATCCGGCAGCTTCACGAAACCGAAGTTCTGACTATTGAACATACAAGCATCAAAAGCCAGCTTGGAGATCGTTCCGGCAATGGTAGCCAATGCAAAAGCAACATTACGCTCCAACTTGCCACGTCCCATCTGTGCATAAACGACATTATAATTCAGCGAATCAAAACCTAACAAATCGGTTGTCATCGTCCGGTTCAACGGGAAAGAGGAGCCATATCCTGCTGCAGAGCCCAAAGGATTGCGATTGCACATCCTGAAAGCCGCTTGTAGGAACTGCATATCATCCACCAGGCTTTCGGCATAAGCACCGAACCACAATCCAAAGGATGAAGGCATCGCAATCTGCAAATGGGTATATCCCGGCATCAGGACATTTTTATATCGCTCACTCTGAAGAATCAACACATGAAAGAGTTGTTCCACCGCTTCCGCGATCTCGCGAATCTGTGTACGGGTAAAGAGTTTGAGGTCCAGCAAAACCTGATCATTCCGTGAACGACCACTGTGAATCTTCTTACCGACATCTCCCAAACGGCGGGTCAGCATCAATTCTACCTGCGAATGCACATCCTCTACTCCTTCTTCTATTATAAACTCACCTCTTTCGGCCGAAGCATAAATAGTCTTCAACTCAGCCAACAACTGTTCCAGTTCTTCCTTGGTCAACAGACCGATACTTTCGAGCATCGTAATATGAGCCATAGAACCGAGTACATCATGTTTAGCCAGATAAAGATCCATCTCACGATCACGTCCCACCGTAAAACGTTCGATGTCTTTATTTACCTGCACGGATTTTTCCCAAAGTTTCTGCGCCATAATATTTAAGTATTAGGTAATAAGTAGTAAGTAATAGGTAATAATCGTAGTTATGTTGATACTCCGCGGGTATTACCTATTATTTATTACTTATTACCTGTTTAATAGTTAATCATCGACAGCATCTCAACCATCTTCTCCAGACCATCCTGAAGAGGTTTCTGTACCATCGCTTTCATAAACGGATTGATATCCATACTGATAGTCACTTTCAACTTGCACTCTTCCTCTGCTGTTGAGACTAGCTGAATCCACATATTAAAAGGTAGCGGAGAGTTGGTAGTTGCCAGTTTAATACATTTGCAAGGTTCACGCTCAACAATCTGCAACGTCAGCTGACCGATAGGCGAAACGCTAAAGCTCAGTGTATCCGAATCAAAACTCAAGTCCTGTATTTTATCTTCCGGTAAACGGTCTTTCACTGATTCCAGGTTGCTCAAGTCCGACAGCTTGGCATACACACGTTCCTGACTGTAAGGTATTACCTTTACACTACTTTCAAAATTAGCCATAATTCTTTATTCGTATAAAATCAAAGAAAGAACTATCCGAACAGATATTGTCCGAATGGTTCTTTCTTACTAAAATTTCCGATCAAATAATACAATATTATTTCCCTGCATCCCAATGAGCCGGGTCTTTACGCCAATCGTTCAATGTCGCAATATCTTCTTCTTCGATATAACCGGTACGAAGTGCTACATCAAGTACTGCTTCGTAATTGGTCAACGTCACCAAAGGTACTTTAGCATTCTTGAATGCTTCCTCGGCAACGGGAAAGCCATACGTATAGGCAGCTACCATACCGATCACTTCACAACCATCGCGACGAATTGCTTCCACAGCCTTCAAACTACTACCACCTGTAGAAATCAAATCTTCAACCACTACGACTTTCATACCCGGACGAAGTTCTCCTTCAATCAGGTTTTCCAATCCGTGGTCTTTCGGGGTAGAACGAACATACACGAACGGCAGATTCAACGCGTCAGCCACTAATGCTCCCTGAGGGATAGCACCTGTAGCCACACCTGCAATCGCATCCACCTGTCCGAATCGTTCCAATATCAGACGTGTAATTTCAATCTTCACAAAATTACGAAGAGAAGGATAGGACAGAGTTTTACGGTTGTCACAGTAAAAGGGGGATTTCCATCCAGAAGCCCATGTAAAAGGGTTAGCGGGTTGAAGTTTAATAGCTTTAATCTTCAACAGTTTCTCCGCAAATAGTCTCTCTAAGTTTTTCATAACTAAACTAACTATTAATTATTTGCCGCAAAAGTACAGAAATTGAACGAGAATAGAAAGAAGAATCCGTTTATTTTTTAACTGAATTGTTCCTCTTCCTCCGGAATTTCGATACAACGACGTATATCTTTGAGTTCAAAACCACGGCTCACCGCAAATCGCATCAGCTTTCCGTTCAGTTCATAATCATCTTTCGCATGAATGCTTTTCCGTTTGGAAGCCAGCAAGTCACGCAGGATGGAGAGATATTCCTCTTCATCAATTTCGTTCAGATGACGCCATGCCACATCGGAAGGAATCTTCTTCATGTAGAGCCCCTGTGCTATTTTCATTTTACCCCATTTGGCAAAACGAAACTTATCGTTCACAAAAGCACGGCAATAGCGCTCGTCATCAATATACTTTTCGGTTTCCAGCCGTTCAAGGATACGCGCTATGGTCTCATAGGCTATACCCCAACGCTGTAATTTCTCATTTACTTCTGCCCGGCAATGTTCTGCAGCGGAGCAATAAGAGGCAACACGATTCAACGCCTCTTCATCTGTTAATTGTGCACTCATCGGTTAGCTGTAAGTATTCTATCTTTTCCAAATATGTCTTTTATAACACGAACGTCCCGATATTGGTTCATTTCTATCATGCGTATCATGTCTTGTCCGTATGCCTGATTGATTTCAAAATAGAGTTTGCCACCCGGACGAAGTAGTTCTCGTCCCAGTTCCGCAATCCGGCGATAGAAACGCAGAGGGTCTTCATCAGGAACAAACAGGGCAAGTTCCGGCTCCCAGTCAAGCACATTGGCTTCCATCTCTGTTTTTTCAGTTTCCGTCACATAGGGCGGATTGCTGACAATTATATCGTAAGATGCCCCCTGTATTCCGTCAGCAGAAAAAACATCCTGTCGACGGAAGGTGACCTGAGCATCCAACTCTTCATTATTTTTACGGGCAATAGCCAACGCTTCTTCCGAAATATCCCAGGCATCCACTTTCGCATCCGGCAGATTTTTATCCAGAGAGATGGCGATACATCCGCTTCCTGTACCTATATCTAATAGGCGACGAGCATCCGGATTCTCCTTTACAATCAGGTCCACCAGTTCGGCAGTCTCCGGACGAGGGATCAGCACGCCGGGAGCTACCCGAAAGTTCCTTCCACAGAACTCAGCATATCCCCGAATGTACTGTATTGGCTCATTTTTCTGCAAACGGAATATAATGTTTTCTAATTCACGCTGTTTGCATGCAGATAAAATTATATCTTTGCCCATGTAAATATCAAGCGCATCCACCCCCAACATGTCGCAACAGATCAACATCGAAAGAGCTTTGACCTCTTCCGGCGGATAAATATCCTGTAGTGACTGACGAATGTAAGCAGTGATGCGGTTCATATTTTACGATTTCGGAGTGCAAAAGTAAGAATAATATAGCGAAGAGCACCAAAATGGAAGAAGAAAAATACATGAG
>ERZ773143.732-NODE-732-length-34984-cov-4.777864_pt1 | contig 34984 bp, 64 predicted proteins | sample MGYA00580852_ERZ773143 | MGnify/ENA primary metagenome ERZ773143 (study PRJEB29015, sample SAMEA2737853) | human gut metagenome | biome: human gut; feature: human-associated habitat; material: faeces | place: China | collected 2012 ... | reverse complement strand
GAGCACAACCAATATTTGGATACAACTATGGTGCTAGAAAATTTGACAGAGTAAAGACAACATTAAAAATTGTTTTAGGTTCAAGTGTTGTAATTAGTACAATAGCATTTATATTATTCCAAACAATACCAGATAAATTAATATCAATATTTGGTAATGGAGATGCAAATTACATGGAATTTGCTTGTATAGCATTTAGAACATATTTAATGCTTTGTATCTGTAACGGAATTCAAATTCCATCAGGAATATTCTTCCAAGCAATTGGAAAGAGTATAATAAGTGCAATACTTTCAATATCAAGACAAATTGCATTCTTAATACCAGCAATGCTAGTTTTAGGAAAGATGTTTGGAGTACAAGGAGTTCTATTTGCAGGACCATTTGCTGATGGATTAGCATTCATATTAGCAACAATATTCTTAATAAGAGAAGTAAGAAAACTAAAACAAGGAAATGTAAAAATAGTAAATAAAGAAACTACAACAAACACAGAAAGTAAGCTTTCAAAACATGTAGTTATAACAATAGCAAGAGAATACGCATCTGGTGGAAGATACATTGGAAAATTAGTTGCTGATAAATTAGGAATAAAATTATATGATAATGAATTTATTTCAAAAGTAGCAGAAGAAACAGGTTTATCTGAGGAATATATTGAAAACAATGAACAAAAAAGAGATGTTTTAGCTAGCTTAAATAATGGATATTATTCAGGTTTAAATAATAGTGATGAGCTATTTATCAAGGAATCTGAATTGATAAAAGAGGTTGCAGACAAAGAGTCTTGTGTTATTGTTGGTAGATGTGCTGATTTCATTTTAGCTGATAGAGAAAATGTTATTAATGTTTTCGTTTATAGTGATATGAATGATAAGATTAATAGAGCTACTACATACTATGGTATGGATAAAGCAAAGGCTGAAAAAGAGATTAGACGTATTGATAAATTAAGAGCAAATCATTATAAGTATTATACTGATAAGGATTGGGATAACCATTCTAATTATGATATTTGTATTAATAGTGATGCTTTTGGAGTTGAAAAATCTGCTGATTTAATTTGTGAATTAGTTGAGAGTAAACTTGAAATGGTAAAAGCATAAAATAGAAATAGTCTAGAATTAATTAAATTCTGGGCTATTTTTATTGTCTTTAAATAACTTTATATATTAATAACAAAAGCATATTACGCAAAGATATATAGTACTAAATTAAAAGAATAAGAATATTATAAAATAGATTATTAAGAATTAATAGATACCCAATAATCAAACTACTAAGGAAAAATAAAAATTGGATTGATGAAAGGGGATAATATCAATGAAAAAAATAAAAGTTATAAGTATAGTAAGCTTAATTTTAGTACTAATAACATTTATAATATTATTACAAATGAATTTACAAAATAAAAAAACAGAAAACTCAAAACAGAATAAAATATCAGAATTAGAAAACAAAATAAAGATAAATGAAAATAAAATATCAGAATTAGAAAATTCAATAATTTCAGAAGAAAACGAATCAAGTACAGAAATACCAGATTTAAGTGAAACAGACGAACAAGCATTAGAATTTCAAGAAACAGAATCAGAACAATTTGAAGAGCAAGGATTAGTAGCATATGAGGGAGCAGAAAAAACACCAAATATTCAACTTGGAGAATATGCAGGACTAACATATTATTCACAATTAGATAGTAGATGGCGTAGCAAAATGTATTCTAGTGTAGGAAATAGTTCACAAACAATAGGAACATAAGGATGTGGACCAGCAAGTGCAGCAATGGTTGTTTCAAGTATAAAAGGAAATATAACACCAGACCAAATGGCAGAATTATACACAAAATATGGATATAGAAGCGCAAATCAAGGAACATATTGGTCAGCATTCAAGTGGACTGCAGATGTATTTGATATAGGGTATAGTGAATGTTATAAATTAGATGATGCAATTTCAAAATTAAAAGATAATAATTATATAATTGCAAGTTGCAATCAAGGGCTATTTACATATGGTGGACATTTTATAGTTTTAATTGGAGTAGAGGATAATTATATAAAAATATATGATTCATATCTTTACAATAAAAAATTTGATGTAAGTTCTAGAAGAGGAAAAGCAACGGTAAATGGAAATACTGTTTATGTATCAATAGATGATTTTAGAAAATATGCAAATTATCAAAAATTTTTCTGCTTTAAAAATGATAGGGAAAATAATACAACTTCTAATATTGAAAATAATACTTCTAATATAAATTCTACTAATTATCAAGTAATAATTACAGCAAATGGAGGCTTAAATATTAGAGCAGGTGCAAGTACTGCATATGCAAGAATTGGCGGATATGCAAAAGGGACAGTAGTAACTATATTGGCTGAATCAAATGGATTTGGAAAAACTGATAAAGGGTGGATTTCTTTAAATTATACAAGTAAAGATTTAGACATAAATACTAATAATTCAATAGTTACTAATGCAACAGTTGGGCAAATTAAGAAATTAGCTCGTGCTAGTATTTTATATGGTAATTCGAATTTGTCTGGAAATAGATATACTTATAAGGTAAATACAACTGTTACTATATTACAGAATATATCTAGTAATGTAGATAAAATCAGAGTTAATGTGACTGGTAGAGTGGCTTATATTGATAATAGTAATTATTCTAGTTCTACTCAGATTGGCTCTGGAAGGATAGGAAAAACTAAGAAAATTAGAGCTTGTACATTGTATTCTAATTCTAATTTAACAGGTACTAAGTATCAATATAAAGCAAATACAACTGTAACAGTTTTACAACATGTAAATTCATATATTGATAGAATTAGAGTAAATCAAACAGGTAGAATTGCTTATATAAATATTAATAATTATAAATAAATATGGTATAGATTTTTTTGAAACTTTATTATATAATATGTTCAAACCTAATCCTTATATAAATATATAGATTAAGTTTGTAAAAATATATAAGAGGTAACAAAAATGAATGGAGAAAAGAAAAGTAGTAAAAATAAATTTATTAAGATTTTATTGATAATAATAATGATAGTATTAATAATGTTTGGATTAATAAGAAGAAATAATATTTCAGAAAAAATTAGTTCTAATAATTTAAATGAAAATACTATTATAACAGATAATAACAATAATAGTTCAGTATTTACAGATGAACAGGTCAGAGTAACTTTATCTAATTATTTAGAGTTATTGGCAAATGAAAATTGCGATAATCTTTTACAATGGTTAAATGAAAATGGAAAATTGAATTATGATTCATCTAAAAATACTATTTTAAATGATGGAACAGTTATAACATCAATAAGATTTTCAGATTATAAAAATGCAATGCTAAATTATGTTTCAGAAAATGAATTTGAAAGAAATTGGAATTTAACTTTATATTTTAATGAAAATAGTGATGGATATCTTACAAAATTGCAAGGTGGGGGTGCATATTGCCCTTATACTATTGAGAGTATTACTCATAATGACGATTTGAATTATATTGCAAAAACTTATTATAGTAATAGTTACGATTATCCAATAACTAAATATTATAAGGATTTTTCTTTTGGGATAAAATCTTGTAATGGTAATTGTGTTATAGATTCTATTAAAGAGGTTTGATAGGTTTTATACATTTAATAATTAATATTAAAATATGAGGTATATGAAATGAGTAACAGATATAAAATTGGAATTTTCAAAGATAAAGAAGATATTGAGAAAATTTGAAAAAATATATCCAGAGACAATAAATCAAGAAATATTTAAAAATAATAAAAATAGAGATAATGAAGAAAAGATTAAAGAATATGCAATAATAATTTATGATTTTGTATTTGAAAATATTAAATTACAAATGATTGTAGAAGGACAGCATTTATATAAATGGATGGATTTTTCATATTAAAGATTATTTTAAAATTAATAAATTTATAAAGAAATTAGTAGAAGATAAACCTAATATTCAAACAAATTTATAATGTTAATTATATCATACATAAAAAACTGGCTCTTATGAACCAGTTTTTTGTAGTATAATATCTTTTTTTATATCATTTTCATTAATATCATATTACTCAACTAATGTCTTCAAAAGGTATTTTCTTCAACCAAAATTGTTTTGAATTTTCATATGCTATATATAAAAGTTGTGTTTTTTCATCAAAAAATGCATGTGGATAAAAGAAAATTTCATTATCTTCTTCTATTTTAATCTTTTTATAAAAGTTTTCTCCATCATGACTTACCCAAATTTGCAAATGATTTCTATTTTTAAATCCCATAACATTATTAAAATTATTTATTAATAAAATTAGATTATTAGCTTTTACTAAAGTTACTTTAGTATTGGGATTTGGGATGTCTGTTTGTTTAAATTCTGTCCATGTTTTGCCATAATCATAACTATGGCTGATTCCCAAATATGGAGCATTATTGTTCCTTATATACATAATAATATGTCCATTTTCTACTTCTATACAATTAGGTTCCCATAAGCTTTTTTCACTCTTTATATATCCATATCTTTCATAACTTTTTAATTTATCATTAGATATCATTACACCGCAACAAAATTTAAAGCTGTCATGCCAATTTGTCACATTTTTCCAATCAAAGTTATTTACAACTTCTCCATAGTAAATTGGGAATAAATAATTGCTATTGCTTAATTTAATTCCTTGTCTAACACTAACACCATTTATTCCATTAGGTAACGAAACAGGCTCACTCCATGTGTTACCATCATCAAAACTTGTAGAATAAAAAGTTTGTAATTCTCTGTAATAGCTTTCTGCATTATATGTTTGTACTATAAGCATAATTTTATCGTCATCTATAAACATTTCTGAGCTCCATACTCCTCTACAATGGTGTGAAAATAATACTTGCGGATCAGACCATGTTTTTCCATCATCATAGCTTTTTTGTATTTTAACTACATTAGCATTTTCAGGTTCCCAATTACCACCTGATAGACATACGCACAGTAATGTTCCATTTTTTGTTTTTCTAATAATAGGTTCTCTTCCATAACTTTTCTTAAAATCGTGTATTAAAGATTTTTCCATTTCATATTCTCCTTTATTTATTGAATTTTAGTTTTAAAATCTCATTATATAATTCTTTCCAATTTTCAACAATTCTTAAATCACCATAAGGAGTTTTGTCATACATTTCTTTTCCTCTATATAGATAGCAGTTGATACCACCCAAAATCATTCTATTGCAATTATCGACACCATCATCAAACATAATATCAACTTTATATTTTTTACATTCTGGTGTTTTGTCAATTCCTTTACTTAGGATAAGTTTTGTATATCTTATTTTTTTGTCTTTTAACCATTGTTGTGTTATTTCAAATGGATTTGTGTAGTGAGGGGAAACTCTATGTGATATTAAATATACATTATCACCATCATTCATCATTTTATCAATGAACTGTTTTGCTCCTTCATTTAGTTCTAATGTCTTTGCCCATTCTTCACATTTATCGCAGAAAAATTCCTCAATTTCTTCATTAGACCAATCAAACATTCCATATATATTAATGGCATTATGATTAATAATTCCTGTATTTCTTTTATTTTTATCTTCTTTTATAAATTCTTCCATTAACTTTTTATCGAAATTACTTATTACATTATCAATATCTAGTCCAATATTCATATAATCTTCTCCTATCATTTATATTATTTTATCATACATATATCAAATATTTCAAAAAAATTATAACATAATTTTTAAATTTTTTCATTAACTTTACAAAATAATAAATTTACTACTGTATATATGTCAATGATGTGAAACAAATTTTTTCAAATAGTATGACTGAATTTGTTTCACATCATTGACATATATACATGAATTATTATTAAATTTCAATGAGAGTATTGAAAGTTTTATTATTTTATAATATAATTTTTATTAGATTATAACTTTTGGAGGAATAAATGAAAATAGGAATAGATATTGATGGTGTTTTAAATTCACAGTATAATTTTTGTATAGATTATGGAACTAAATTTTGCAATGAATTAGGTAAATATAAATTAGAAAATATAAATGTAATAGATACTACAGATATGTTTTTATGGGGAGAAGATATAGCACATAAATTTTGGAATAAATATAGAAAAGATTTAGTTATTACATTACCAGCAAAGAAACACTCAGCTGAAGTTATAAAAAAGCTTAAAAATGAAGGTAACGAAATATATATAATTACAGCCAGAAGAAATAATGACGAATGGTTTTCTAATTCTCTAAAGAAAGAAGTAGAAAGTATTACAAAAAAATGGTTAAAGGATAATAATATTTATTATGATAAAATTGTTTTTGATGTAAAAAACAAAGGGGAATATTGCCAAAATAATTGTATAGATATTATGATTGAAGATTATCCAAATAATTTAAGAAAATTAATTGGAAAAACTAATATAATAATATTTGATTATCCATATAATAGAAATTTTGAATTTGATAATATAACAAGAGCATATAGTTGGTATGATATATACTATAAAATTAGAAATATAAAGGAGTATAAAAATGATATTAGCAATAATTGAGAGAATTGAAAATGTAAATAAAGAAGAACCTTTTAACTACAGATATTATTTAACTAAACATTATAAAGATATATTTGACAAGTTAAATATATTATTATTTCCAATTGTTTCAGATAAAAATTTAGAAAAAGTATGTGAGATATGCGATGGACTTATTGTAACAGGAAGTTGTATCGATATTCCACCACATTATTATAATGAAGAACCCATTCCAGAAAAAAATTATGATATTGATGAATTTAAATTAGATAAAGCAGCAATTGAATTATTTTCAAGTGCAAATAAACCAATTTTAGGAATTTGTGGAGGACTTCAATCTATAAATGTTTGTTTTGGAGGTAGCTTAAACCAAAAAATAGAAAATCATAATTTGAAAGATGCATTACATACAATAAAAATTAAAAAACAAACTTTTTTAAGTAATACATACAATATAGAAGAATGTATTGAAGTAAATTCATTTCATAAACAATCTATTAAAAAATTAGCAAATAATTTTATAGTATCTGCAATTGCTGAAGATGGAACAATTTAGGCAATAGAAAATGGAAATATTATTGCTGTTCAATGGCATCCAGAAAAAATGGGTGATATCATATTTTTTAATAATTTTATTAAAACTTTTTTTAGCAAAGGGTCTGAGAATTCCCATAATAGAATTTATGTGGGAGTATAAATTCAGTGCTTGCTAGATACGACTTATACTCCCATATTAAGAATAATATAAAAAGAGGATTCAATTATTTTGATAATTTTTTCCTCTTTTTTTGATATTATTTATACAAAAACATATTCATTTATCTTCTTCATAGTCTAACTTTTTAAGAAGTTCTACTGTGTATTCTTTAAAGTCATTATCTAGATCAAGTGTAGTTTTCTTTTTAGTTAATTTATCAATTTCTTTTTTAATAACATCATTTTTATGATTGATAGTTTCTACATCTAGGGTTATAACTTAAATATAAATCTACTAATTTTTTCTCTTGAATTTTTAACTTTTCAATAGCTTGGATGCTTATTCTTTTCTAGATTTGCTCTTGTCGTGTTCCAAGTATTTATATCAATAATAGGTTCACAATAATCTTCAACTCTTAATACATCCTGTGGTTTTCTTTTATACTTTCCATATTCAAATATACCAATATAAATAGAATTAGTAAGTATTTTATAAACTCTGTCTGATGCCCATCTACCTTGTTTTAAATAAGCATTATTATCTTTCATAATAGTTGCAATATTTCTAGTAGAATGTCCTTTTTTACATAGTTCAAATATTTCTTTTACAACTTGTGCTTCAATAGGTTCTATTTCTAAATGACCAGTTTCTTTATTTCTATTATAACCATAAGGTGCTTTACTTGGATGAATACGCTCTAATGCCATTTCTTCCATAGCGCGATTAGTTCTTGCTCCAATTTCTTTTCGTTCTCTTTGACCGAAGACTAAATTCATACCAAATATCATTTCACCATTAGCAGTAGATACATCATAAGGCTCAAGTATTAATTCAATCTTAACATCGTGTTCTTCGCAGTAATTAAGTAACCAAAAACCATCATAATTGTTTCTAGTTAATCTATCTATTTTAATAGCAATTAACTTATCAATTTTCTTGGGTTTGATATCTTTAAGTAATCTTTGCATTTCAGGTCTCATTAAATCTTTTCCAGAATGTCCTGCATCATTGTAAACATCAACTATTAAATAATCATTTTTCTCACAATATTCTTTAATCATTCTAAGTTGTGAATCAATAGAATAACCATTATCTCTTTGGTCGTCAGTAGATACTCTTACATAAACACCACATCTCATAGTTTTCCTTCTTTCATTAAATTTCGAGAAATATTAAAATACCTCTCATATGTTTCCTCACAAATAAGCAAAATGTATAGTCTAAAATTAAAATTTTTTCAAAAATTGTGCAATTTCTTTAAAATTATACTTTTGATTATGTTCTTTAATATAAAAAGGTTTATTTGATATTTCATTAACTTTGTATTCAAGTATTGTAAGAGTAGTAGGATATGTAATTTTATATTCAGTAGGTATTATTACTTGTAAGTTGGTGTTCAAGATGGTTTTAATTTGTCCTGATTTAACTGTATATTTAAAGTTTTTTAAGATGTCAGTTAAATCTTTATTAGGTTTTAGATTTTCAATTACTTTAAATTCAAGCATGAAAAAAGTCCTCCTTTCTAGAAAGAGAACTTTTAAAGTTTTATATAAAATAAAAACTCACGAACTTTTAAGTCCGTAAGTTGATTTTAAATGGAGCCAATAAGCAGAATCGAACTGCTGACCTACGGGTTACGAATCCGTTGCTCTACCAACTGAGCTATATTGGCATTTACTGGCTTTTGACTGATATATAAGACTTTTGACAACTTATAATTGCTTTAAAAGGTTGTCTATTTAGTCCATTTTGTCCAATTTTTCCAAGTAAAAAGTTGTCAAAAAGTTGTCAAATAATATAGTCAGATTATAATATATAATTATTAAAAAATCAAGAGATATTATATCGATATACACTATAAATTTTTATACAACAAATTTGACAACTAATCAGTACAACTTTTAATATAATTATTTATTAAATCATCTGCGTTTTCTCTTTGCTCATCTAAATGAGTATAGACTTCATAAACCATAGAAGCGGAAGCATGACCCATTAATGCTTGTGCTTTTTTTATTTTTACATTAGCATAATATAACATTGTACAATATGAATGTCTTAATTGGTGACAAGTAAAATTTATTTTATTTTCTTGATTTTTATTTATACTATACAAGAAACTTTCTAAATGTCTTCTTACTGCAACATCTGTTAACATTTTGCCATCTTTTTCTTTAGTGAACAATAATCCATTTTTAGAATTATTTACTAAGTCAACAACCATATTATATATATTATCCAAAATTGGTATAGTACGGATTCTATTATTTTTAGTAGTTTTTACAATTGGTTGATTATGTAGAAGTACGACAGCCTTATTTATAGAAATGGTTTTATTTTTTAAATCAACATCATCAACAGTAAGTGGAATTATTTCTTCTTTCCTCATTCCTGTATAACGCATCAAAATAAAAAATGGGGCATATTTGTGTGTAGAACTAATAAGAATTTTATCTTCATCAATTGTCAAAGGTTTACGCTCATTTTTTATAACTTTTAGTGGCTTTATATTATTAGCAACATTTTTTATTATTATATCATTATCAATTGCATCATTTAAAATTCTTTTGACATATGCTAATGTTTTATTTGCGGTTGTAGGAGTATTTTTCATATCTAAAAGTAATTGCTCAATATCATATTTTTTTATATCTTTAATTTTTTTAAAACCAAGTGCAGGAATAATATGATTATTAACAATTGATTTATATTCTTCTACAGTTCTAATTTCTTTACTAGCAGAATTTAATTCAATCCATTTAATTGAAAAATCTTTCATTTTTATATTTTTTAGGTCAGACAATCCATTATAAGAATTATGCATAAATTCAATGTATTGTTTATATAAGTCTGATGTCTCACTGGAATAAAGGCATTTTGTTTTTCCATTTATAGTTATTTTTTTCATTAGCCTACCATCTTTTCTAATTGTATAAGTCATATCTTTATATTTATTCATAAATCCTCCTTAAAAAATAAGATAAGTATATTACAACTTATCTTTAGTAAATAATTCCATATTTATCTTCATAAAATCTTATAGCATTGCTCATATATTCGATTGTAACTTCAAAATAATCTGCCAGACTATAAACTGTATTGATTCCGATTTTTAATGGCTAATTTTAGTTTCTCAAAAGGAATTAGTACATAATAACTCCATTTCTTAGCCCTGTATTCTTGTTTATTAATTAAAGTTGTGTCAGTACAGTTAATTGAGTATGTTGCGTCTTGATAGTAATGACCTAATTCTTCTGATAAAGTTTCTTTTTCAATATATGAGTTATCTATATTTGTATAATTTAATGCAATGGCATTTATTTTATCTATATTTATAAAACAACCATAAGCATCTTCTATATAGTAATCATAAATTTTGATATGTTCTTTTTCCGCTAAATCATATAAATTATTTAGATTCATTATTTTTATCTCCAATATCTTTTTTATTATCTTTTAAAACTACCTCTAATAAAACTTTTATTTGTTGCCTTTGAGTTTCGCTAGGTGGGTTGTAATCCTTCATATTAAATCCAATTTTGGCTAGTCCTAGTGGATCTTCTTGCTGTTCTGGATTTCTTACATCTGACTTACACAATAGAAAATCTGTTGAAACATTATAATATTTAGCAAGTTTTAAAATTGTATCAGGGGTCATATCCCTTTTTTCTGTTTCATAATTAGATATAGTTTGTATTGTTACATTTAAATATTTTGCTATTTTTTCTAAACTTTCACCATTTTCGGTTCTTAAAAATCTTAGTCTATTCATAATATCATTTCCTTTACATAATATAATATATTATACAACAAATTGTTTAATTTGTAAACATATTGTAAATTTTTTTTCTTAGAGTGTCAACACTTTTAAACAAAATGTAAAAAAACTTTCAAAAAAGTATTGACATTCAACGAATTGTTTAATATAATGTGTTCAACAAATTGTTGAGGAGGTGCAAAATGAAAAAGAGAACATTAAAAGATTTAAGAGAAGATAAAGATTTAACACAAGAACAAGCCGCAAAGATATTAGCCATAACAAAAGAGTATTTATCAATGCTTGAAAATGGCTTTAGAAATCCAAGTGATACTCTTAAAGAAAAAATGGCGAAATTATATAGTTGTAATATAGTAGATATTTTTTTAGCTATTAATTCAACAAAACGTTTAAAAAAATCTTGCAAAGCTATTGACAAATAAAATAATCAAATAGGAGATGAGAAGATGTTGAGTGATGAACAAATAGAAAAAGAACAGACAGAGAGCAAGTCTGAATGTTCTATAAATACACCACAAGAAGTTTTAAATAATATTATTTCTGATTCTTTAGCCACTGATGATAAGCATAAAGTAAATTAATATTACAATTTAAAATTTCGGTTTCAAAGGTTTCTAAAAATTCAGAAGTTTTTTTAGGAGTAGAAAAATCAAATTGCATTTTACCTGTTTTAGTTTCTACTAATTTTTGAAAATCACCATTTAGGTAAGACTGTATGAAATTTTGAAAATCTTTATCCATAATAATCACCTCACTTTCACTAAAAGTTAGGTAGATTATACAACTAAATAACATAAAAGACAATAAATAGAGCGAAAGGAGATGATAAAAATGCCAGCAACGAAGTTACAAGAACGAGCGAGAGTTAAATATGTAACACCAAAACAGTTTATGGAGCAATACAATTTAAGTAAATCGCAAGCATATAAGATATTAGCAAGACCTGAAATGCAGGAAGCAAAAATTAAAACTGGAGAAAAATTAATAAGAATAAATTTAGATCGAGCATTTGAAATTATGCAACAGATATTTAGTTAGAAAGAAGGTGAAAACAAATGAAAAGAAAACTAGATACAAATAAAATATACAACTTTATTGGACGAGCAGTAGTATATAGCAGTCTATATATAGCAACAGTAGGATTTACAGTATGGGGATTTTTACAAGGAATGACTTATTAGGAGGGAAAGAAAATTGAAAAATAAAAATAAAGAACTATCAAAAGATAATCCTTTTAAATATTTTTGGAAATTAGCATTAATTGCATTATTCTTTATTGGAATTAGTATTGTTTTTCTTACATATATCATCAGAGTAATTTTTTAGATTTGATATTTTAGTAAAAACAAAATGTATATAAAGAACAAGGGTAATAATACCGAATGCAAATGCAAATAAAAACAATAAAGTCATAAAAGCATCAAACCAAGAAAAATTCATAATAATAACCTCACTTTCGAGGATATTATACATTATTTTTTAAAATAAAACAAGAAAGGAGTTGAAAGAGATGTTTAGAAAAAATGAAAAACAAAGTTTAATTGATTCTAGCAGAAAAGCTTTAAAAGATGCAGAAAGAAAAGTAGAAAACAGAAACATATTAATTGCAGATTTACAAAAGAAAAATGAAGAATTATCAAATGAAAATATAGCAATATATGAAGAAAACAAAGAATTAAGATTTGAAAATGATGAGCAAAAAGAATTGATAGACAGAATAACAAAAATAGCAACAGCAAATTCATATAACAACGAAAAAGCAATTTTAGGCAAAATAAAAGAACTAATTTCAGACTACCAATCACAAAATTAGTTCAAAAATAACATATAAAAGCTACTCTACTATTATATTAACACAATTTTAGTAGAGATGCAAGAGGGAGAATAAAAATGAAATGTTATAGAAACATAACTACTGACGAGGTAGTTTATAAAGAAGATGCAGAGGAATATGTACTTAATGAATTAGGACTAACAGTAACACCGAAAGGCAAAAATGGAGAAATGACACAATTACAACTAGAAAACATAGAAGAAACAATAAGTTGGTTTTTCAGCGGAAACTGGACAGAAGAAGAAATCTATGACGAAGATGTTCCAGACTTGGAATACGAATTAGAACTAGCAGACAGAGAATATCAAGATGGATTAGATAGAAAATGGGGGTTATAAAATGGAATATAAAGATATTGAGAAAGTAAATGCAGAAATAAAAAAGACTGACATTAAAGGTAAGAAATATGCAGAAGTAAGCGAAAGAATATTAGCATTTAGAAAGTTAAATCCAAACGGAAGAATAATAACAGAAATAATAGATAAAACAGAAAATGATGTAACAGTAAAAGCGACAATATATGACGAAAATGAAAAAGAATTAGCAACAGGATATGCAAGTGAAATAAAAAAAGGACTAGTTAATTCAATATCAATGCTGGAAAATTGTGAGACATCAGCAATAGGAAGAGCATTAGGATTTTGTGGATTTGGAATTGATAACGGAATTGCTAGTGGACAAGATATGAATAAAGTAGAACAATTCAAACAAAGAAACAGAAAAGAAGAAATATATAACAATATATTTATAAGTTATGACGAGGCAGTGAAAATAGTTAAAACAGCAATAAATGAACTATGTAGAAAACAAGGAATTGTAGTGAGTGACTTGTCTTTAAAAATAAATCAAGAAATATGGTGCAGTCTGGAAGAATTAAATTTACAACAATTGAAAAGATTAGAGTATGAATTAAGCAAAATAAACAATAAAACTCATAGATGGCACGAACTATATAATCAAAATTCTAAAATTAAAATAGTAGTTCCAGAAAATCAAGAAGTTGTGTATAAGTCTAGTCATTATATGTATGGACAAGAAGCATTAAAACAAGCAGGAGATGATGAACTATTAAAAGGACAAATAATTGATAGTTATTTAGAACTAGGAACTGATTTAACAAAAGTTATTGAGTAGGTGTTTATATGATAGGAACAAGTAATAAAATAATAACTTATTTACTAGAACAAGCAAAAGATAAACAGTTTGAAATAAAAGAATATAGACAAAAAAGAAGTTTAGACAGTAATGCTTATTGCTGGGTACTATTAGGAAAATTACAAGATAAGTTACATATACCCAAAGAAGAAAATATACAGAGATTTAATTAAGAACATTGGAAGTTATGAAGTTATACCAGTAAAGAATGAAGCTGTAGAACGATTTAGACAAGCTTGGAGTAATCATGGTTTAGGTTGGGTTACAGAAACAATGAAAAGCAAATTAGAACGGTTTTACAAATGTAATTACATATTATGGGTCTAGTGTGTATAACACGACAGAAATGAGCAAATTAATTGAATTAATAGTACAAGAATGTAAGCAGTTAGACATAGAAACAAAATCAGATACAGAAATAAATAGTTTATTGAAAGAATGGGATAAAAAATGAAATCAATTTTACAAAACAAAAAAGAAAGCTATATCAGTGGGCAAACTTATGGACTAGAAGAACATCATATATATTTTGGTACAGGAAAAAGAAAAATATCAGAGCAAAACGGATTCAAAGTATGGCTAACATATTTAGAACATAGAGGAACATACGGAGTACATGGTAAATATGGACATGAGTTAGATTTGAGATTAAAACATGAATGTCAAAAAGAATATGAAAAAAATCATACAAGAGAAGAATTTATAAAATTAATAGGAAAAAGTTATTTAGATTAGACAACAGGGATAAGACAAAATAAAGTTTTATCCCTAATATTGTACGAAAGGAGAAAGAAAATGAAAGACCCTGCATTCTTATTTTATAGTAGTGATTTTCTTTCTGGAACAATGCTAATGTCTGATGAAGATGTTGGAAAATATATAAGACTACTTTGCTTACAACATCAGAAAGGTCATCTAAAAGAAAAAGAAATGTTAAATATTTGCAAAGAATTTAATGAAGATATATTTAGTAAATTCAAAAAAGATGAAGAAGGCAAATATTTTAATGAAAGATTAGAAGAAGAATCTAATAAAAGAAAAGCTTATTCAGAAAGTAGAAGAAATAACAGAAAGAAAAAAGAAGAAAAACAAACATATGAAAAAGATATGAAAAACATATGTAATTCATATGAAAAACATATGGAAAATGAAAATGCAAATATAAATGAAAATATAAATATAAATAAAAATAATAAAGTAAATGACAGTTGTATTAACGATTTACAAAATATTATTGATTTTTACAATGACAATATAGGACTGATAACACCTTATGGAATAGAAATATTATCCAGTTATGCAGAAGAAATGTCAAATGAGTTAATAATGTTAGCAATGAAAAAGTCTGTAGAAGCAAATAAAAGGACAATTCAATATATAAAAGCAATATTAAATAATTGGCAAAAAGCAGGAATAAAGACAGTACTACAAGCAGAACAAGAAGATGAACAGTTTAGAAAAAAATCAGAATTAGGAACAAGCGAAAGAGAAAAAGAACTGGAGGAATGGCTAAATGAATATAAGTGATTTTACAAAACAAATAAAAAAAATAGAAGTAGCTTATAATAAAAAATTTGATAAAGATGAAACGATTATGTGGTTTCAAGAATTTCAAAATATACCTGCAGAAGAATTTGAAAAAGCAATAGACTCAATAATTAAAACAAATAAATTTACGCCGAAAATAGCAGATATAAAAGCAAAAATAAGTGAAAATACATATAGATATTATTCAGAAGACCCATACAGACATTTATATAAAAATCTAGAATGGGGAGAATTTGTAGATTAAAGGAAGTGATAAACAATGAATACAATAACATTTAAAACAAGACACAAAAGTTATCAAGATATGTTAGAGCATTTAAGCATAAGACATAAACAAATATTAGAAATACTAAAAAATAAAGAAATGACAACAAGAGAAATAGCACAAGAATTATATAAAAGACATTATACAAATACAGCAGATGTTAATAATGCTAGACCAAGAATTACAGAATTAGAAAGTTTAGGATTTGTAACAACTGACAAAACAAAGAAATGTAGTATTACAAACAAAGAAGTTGCAGTATATAGAGAAACAACAGAAATTGAGAAAATGGTTGAACAAAATATGAACCATATTCCAAGAATTTAGGAGGTAGTTATGATAATAGTAAAACAAAATAAAGATATTGTAAATTTTTCTAGGGTATCAGAAATAAAAATAGTTGATTATGAAGCACAAAAGGAATCCTTGGAAAATAAGTTAGGAGATATATTTGTATCAGCTTTAATAGCAAATGTAGGAATAGATGATACGAAGCTAAGTGGATATGGAATATATGCATATTTTGAAAAAGATAATTGGAGTGTATTAGGAGAATACAAAACAGAAGAAAGAGCAAAAGAAGTATTACAAGAAATTGCACAAAAATTTTCAAGCTATTTGAAATTAGAAGGTGGACCAGCAATCTTACAAGGTCAAATAGATATACAACCTAATATATTTAATATTCCAAAAGTTTATGAAATGCCAGAGGACTAGCCTATGAAATATAATTATCCACCGTTAGAACGGTAAATGTGTAAAATGTAGAGGCTGTAACAGGCTTGTATCAGAAAACTTCAAACGGAGTTTGGAGATGTGAAAATTACATAGAAAAGGAGCTAAAGAAAAGTGAACAAAATAGAAATACCATTTAGGCTACCATCATTGAACCAGTACATAAATGAATGCAGAAAAAATAGATATGCTGGAGCTAATATGAAGAAGAATGTAGAAAAAGATATAGGCTGGTATATAAATTTATTACCTGAATATAAAAATCCAATTAAGATTCATTTCATCTGGGTTGAAGAAAACAAAAGACGAGATTTAGACAATGTATGTTGGGCAAAAAAATTTATATTAGATTCAATGGTAAAAGCAGGAAAGTTAAAAGATGATAATAGAAACTTTGTAAAAGGTTTTAGAGATGATTTTGAATATGGAAAATCAAGTAAAGTTATTATAGAAATAGAAGAAATTAAATGAAAGGAACATAAGAGATGATAGAAGTAAACGAATATGTAAGAACAAAAAATGGAATTATTGATATAGGTTCTGAAGTTTTATTTGAAAGAGATATACAAACAATACTAACAAAAGAACAGTTTGAGGCTAATTGCTATAAAGTAGGAGGAGAATAGATATGTTAAAAGAAGTAATAGAAAAAACGATAAATAGTCATTATGACATTGCTTCTTTAAAAACAGGAATAAGTGAAATTATATTAAAAGAATTTATAAAAGGTAATGCAAAAATAACTTTAAATGATACAGAAAAAATATTAAATGCTTTAAATATAAAAATAGATGATAAACAAAGTCAAAAAATTGAAACAGCATTAGTTAAAAGAGAAGAAGAAAAAAAGGATAAGTTTAAATTTTATGCAGTATATTGGTTAGAAAAGAAGAAATTTGAAGTTAAAAATTCGACATATTGTAATTATGCTAATCTATTAAAAAATAATATTATTCCTATTTTGGGAGAAGTAAGATTTTACGAATTAAGTGGAGAAATATTACAGTTTTTTGTGTATAAAGCACAAGGAGAAAATCAATTATCTATAAAAACAACGAAAGATTGCTTAGGAGTTATAAAACAAATAATCGCAGATGGACAAGAACAAGGAATAATACCACAATTTACATATCCAAAAAGAAAGATAAAATATAAAAAGCAAGAATTAATTGGAAGTGAAAAGAAAACATATACCGAAGAAGAATACAAAAAAATAATAAATGCAATTTTACAACAAATTGATAATAAAAAAGCAGGAATATTGCTGGGATTATATACTGGAATGAGAATAGGAGAATTATGTGCATTACAATTTGGAGATATTGATTTTGAAAGAAAATGTGTGTATGTAAACAAAACATTACAGAGAACATACGACCCTACAAAAGATATAAACCCATCTGAAATAAGAATAACATCTACAAAAACAGAAAGCAGTAATAGAGAAATACCACTTACTGAAGAAATGATTAAAATATTAAGAGGACTATATAAAGACAATAAAAATGAGTATGTATTGACAGGAACAGCAAAGTGGACGGAACCAAGGACTTTTAGAAGAACATATCAAACATTTATGAAAAAAATCGGAATAGAACCTCTTAAATTTCATAGCTTAAGACATACATTTGCAAGCATAAATATTGAAAATGGTTCTGACATAAAAACTATTAGTGAAATACTAGGACATTCTGACATTGATGTAACATTAAAAGTATATACACACACTTCTCAAAAAGCAAAAAGAAAGGCAATTGAGAAATTTGATAGTATATTTACTAAAAACAAAGATAAAAAAGAGTATAAAACATCATATAAAGGTAGAATATGTTGTATTAGTAAAAATACTGGTAGATTGGATTATATTGGAACAATAAAGGAAGTTGCAGACTTCTTAAGTTTAAGCACAACAACAGTATGCAAATATATTAACGAAGGAATAGAACATAAATCATATAGAATTATACCTGAAATAGATGGAATTACACATAAAAATGGAATATATATGGGAGGATAAAGTGGAAGTTACAGAAGCAGTAAAAGAATTAGATAATATATTTTTAAAATATAAAATAAAAGATGAAAAAAACATATTGGGTTTTAGAAACAATTTTATAGAATATGTAAGAACTTTAAACGAAAAAAACTTAAAAGAAGAATATGAAAAGAGGGGATTTTTATATGATTTTATTGAATTACAAAAGCAAATTGGCATTGAACGAGATTTGTTGAGTGAATATACAATGATGGTTGCAGTTAATTCTAAAAATTTAAAACAATGTTTTACACCATTTGAAGCAACTAAAATTATGTCAAAACTAACTGCAAAAATAGAGAATAATACTTTTTATGATTGTGCTGCTGGAACAGGACAAACATTAATTGAAGCATATTGTGATTGGTGTAAATTACAAAAACATTATGATGATACATTATTTCATTTAGTGGTTGCGGATGATTTAGATACATATAATGTTCATTGTTTAATATTTAATTTTGCTACAAGAGGAATGAATGCACAAGTATATCATAGAGATACTTTAACTCAGGAAGTTTACGAAGTATATATATGTTTACATGATAAATTTGGTTTTAGTAAGATAAAAAATATTAAAGCAGATAGCAAGGAATTTGAAGAAAATTTTGACAGCAGAACAGGATATTTAAAATAAATTATGTAAAGGAGTAAATAATATATGTTATTTTGTGAAAAGGAAGATTGTAAATTTAGAAGTAAAATAAAGTGTAAAAACTTTACAATAGGTGGCAAACCAGCTTATAAATGTAAAGCTAAGCATACTCTTATTAGTTTTTATGCTGATGGTTCTAGTGATACATTTATACCTACTGATAATACTTGTACTTGTTTAACATATCGTAAGAGAGAGGAGTAAATAAGATATGAAAATAAGAGAATTAAAAATAACACGCAAGATAGCTGATAAACATAAAAAGACAATGAATGCTTTGTATATTATTACTTACATATTATTATTTCCATTTGTAATATTAGATTATTTGTCAGATTTTTTAGAATGGCTATGCAATAAAATGTCATGGTTTAGAACTGATATTGTATATACAACATTTAAAATTATATACAAGAAAGAAATTATAGCAGATATGCAAAAGAGAGGTGTTTTAAGTGAAAGAAAATAGTAGAGAAGAAGATATAAAAATATTAGAAGAAATGATTGAAAATGCAAATATTGAAAATATGGATATGAATAACTGTTTTGGTGGAGAACATATTGAAGCTATAGAACATATTTTATCAGATTATAAAAGAGTATTAAAAGAGAACGAAGAATTAAAAAAATTCCATATACAAGATAATAAACATTTGGATTTTATAATGCAGCATAGTATTCCAGTTCAAAAAATAAAAGACAAGATAGAAGAATTAGAAGAAGAACTAGAAATAATGAAAGTAGACAATATGTATGGTAGATATAAAGAATATGGTGGAAAAACAAAATGGGAAAGGTTATTTGCAACAAAATATGGGATGCATGATGCCTTACAAGAACTACTAGAAGGGAGAAAATAAAATGAACGGAAATGATAATGGATTCATAAAAAATAGAAATAAAGAAAAACAAAGACAAAATAATGTGAGAGAATATCAAAGAAAGTTCTTAAATAAAAAAATGAAAAGAGGATAAATAATAAGAAAGTAGAGGAATTAGGATGGATGAAATAATAAAAGAAATTTTATATTATACGGTATTAATATTTGGCTCAACAACATTAATATGTTTAATAATTACAGGAATGATAAAAAGCATATTTATATTACTAGACCATTTAAAAATGACTAACACATTAAGAAAAGCAATAAAGTTATATATAAAAACAAATAGACAAACCACAAAAATAGTGAAGGCAGATGCAGGTATAGCATTTAAAAGCAAGGAGGACTAACATATGACAAAAGAACAAGCAATAGAAAGACTAAAAAAGATGATACAAATAAATAATGGCGTCATTAAAGAAGCAAGAAAAAATGGGGACATATTTGCAATGCAATTAACAGCAGATTTAGATACAGATAGCATAGCAATAGAAAAAGTTTTGACTATGCTAAAAGAAAAAGACAAAACAATTTCAAGTAAAGACAAAATAATAGATTTAATGGCTAATCATATAGCAACTAGTGATAGTGACTTATGTGAATATTTAGACATAACAACCAAATGCAAATATTATGCAGGAGAAAATGGAAAAACTTGTGATAACTGTATAAAACAATATTTTGAAAATAAAGTAAAAGAAAGAAGGTAAAGAAATATGAAAATAAAACAAATAGATGAAGATGAAATAATTTTCGACAATAATTATAAACTTAAGTGCTATCATGAACAAGACTGTTGTGAGAGAGTATATGCAGACTTTGAAATGTTAAAAAATTACAATGTATCAGTAAAAACAGGAAAAAATATTAAAATAAAAGAAATAGAATTTGTTGAAACTTTAGAATTGTTAATAGATGGAGTTCCAGGAGCAGGATTCAATATTATATCAATAATAGGAGAAAAGTTTTTTATTCCGTGCCACAATGAACAAAATGGCTATTATTCAAGCAATTTAGAACTTATATTAAATAAAGGCAAAACACAAGAAATTATGGATATATCAGAATTTGTTAAAGATGATATTTATTAAAATCTAAAGAGTTTCTAAAGAGAATCTAAAGAGATATAGTTTAAAAATATGAGTATATAAAAGAAAGAAGGTAAAAAACTATGAAATCTGAAAAAGGTATAATAGAAATATTTGTAATTGGAATTGTTATAATTTTATTTATAATACTATTTACAGCAATAGGAATAATGATAAAAGAAGAAAAAGATTATGGAGTAAAAGAAGGACAAGTTGTTGATAAAGATTATCGTTCAGCGTACACAACAATGATGAGTTGTGGAAAATCACTAATACCACAATATCATCCAGAAAGTTATAGAATACAGATTCAAAAAGAAATCGACGGAAAAATAAAGTCAATATGGGTAACCGTTGACAGAGATACATATCATAAAATAAATTTAGGAGATTATTATAACGGAGCGGAGTGATACAAATGACTAAGACAATAAAAAATCTATTAAAAGCAAAAGAATTAATAGAGAAAAAGCTAGATTTAAACAATAATTTACTTGAAACAATAAAAGTGTTGAGACAAGATGAAAACAGTCTAAAAGAAGAAAATGAAGCTTATGAGATAGCATTAAAACTAATTAAGAAAAAGATAAAAGAAGAATATAATAAATAAGGAGGGGCACTAATGACACGAGAAGACTTAATAGTATTATTAAAAGAATATAAAGAAAATAAAGCAAGATTAAATATTAAACTTAAAGAATTAAAGAACTCAAGAATAAAATTAAAATATGTCGATTCTGACACGAATATGACATCTTCATACGGAAATAATCAAGATATACATAGTAAAAATCAAATAAGTGATAAAGTATCAAGAAAAGTAGAAGAAAATGATACAAAAAGAATTGAACTAGAAAACAAAATAGAAGAATTAGAAGAAGAAGTCAGAAAACTAAGAGAAAAAGTAGACACAGTAGAAGACAGACTTGAAGGTCTAAAGTTTAAAGAAAGAGAAATATTAACAGCGTATTATGTAGAGGGAATGACTGCAGAAGATATAGGAAATAGATTATATTTCCAATTATTTAGTCAAACAAGAAGTGGAAGGCATATACAAAGAATAATAGAAAAAGCAACAGAAAAAATGGTAAAACTGTAAATGTCGTAAAAATGTCGTAAATATATCGTAGTATTATACAAATATATATAGTATAATAACAATAGTAAAAAAGCCGAAAGGCAAATCCAAGGAAACCACTTTTTAAGAATAGATGTTTTAAATGTCTATTCTTTTTAAATTTGTAAATTTAACTTAAAATGGTATAATTGTAATAAAATTGTAATAAAAATGTAATAAAACTGCAAACTAAAGACTTGACAGGCTTTCAAAATTCTAGTATAATATCAGTGACACAAAAAAGTGTCAAGGTTAATAAAAATAATAGAAAACATATTCAAGTATCTATTATCATTTATTATACCTCCTTTCATATGAAAGATGATACGTAATAAAAAAAAGAAGATAAAAAAGACTAGAGTTGCAGCTCTAGTCTTTTGCTTTAGTCGAACAATTTAACGATTAAATATACTACGATTAAAGCGATGATACGTAATAAATTTTTCATATGTCCTCCTTTCCGAAGATATAAAAAAGAAAGAATATGTAGAAGACAAAAATATTATACTATGGGTTAGAAAAATAATCAACAATAAAATAAAAAATATGCAAAAAATGTCGAGAGTTTATCAAACAAGATAGGCTCTTTTATTATGCTATTAATATGCTAGGTAATTAATATATATTTTTAAATTGTTCATTGGAAAGCACCTTTTATTTTTTTATATAAACTATTGCAGGACTTTCCTAGCGAGTTCTAAATATATTGCGTCTTAGTTCAAATGGTAGAACACAGCACTTTGAATGCTGAAGTTTCAAGTTCGAGTCTTGAAGATGCATCCAAATATATGACACAGTGGCAGAGATGGCTTAATGCACTTGTCTACTAAACAAGAGTACTAAATAGTACCGTAGGTTCGAATCCTACCTGTGTCGCCAAGAAAGCGGTGCAGATTTCTTCGGAACTGCAGGAGATGAAAACCCTCCAAATTTAATAGTACGAAGTATGTAAACATATATAGCAGAATGGCAAATAATAGCCGTTTAGTTCTAGAGTGCAATTATATATAACTTGCATATTTCGTAGTGTTTATAAAAGAAAAGAGGAAAAGATATGGAAATAAAAGTAAAAGACTTAAAAGATTTATCATTAAAAGAATTAAGTTGTATGAAAGTAAAAGATTTTAAATCAAAGGAATCAGCAGTTGATAGAACAACTACTGATTGTAATAAAACTATTTCTTAGGAGTTATATCATAGTTTTGAGTAAGCCAAAAATAAAATAAAAGGAGATGTACATATGACTAATCAAGAAAGAATAGAAAAGTATAAAAAAGAGCATTGTTCAAAATGTAAAAACAAAGACAAGTTTGATTGTGAAATAAGAATATTCAAAAACAATAATACTATATGTACAAAGTGTGTATATTATGAGCGACAAAATTAACTATGCAAATTGTATGAAAAGAAAATGTGAACAATGCAGATACTATGATTATTGTTTTAGATATAGACCGAAAAAGGAGAATAAGAATGAAATTCAAAATAAACAACAGAGAATGGAAAATAATAGAAGCATCACAACAAGCAATAAAAAATAAGCAAAATATAAGAAGAGCAAATGAAGAAGAAAATTTAAAATCAATAGATACAAGATATTATGGAATCACATATTGTGATGAACAAAAAATATACATAGATGAAGATTTGCCAAAAGATAGAAAGAAAGCAACATTAATTCATGAATTAGCACATTGCTATATAGACAATTATATAACACATTGTGATAAACAATACACAGAAGAAGATGTTGCAGACATAGTAGCAAATTCTTATGACATTATACATGAAATAGTAGAACAATATGAACGAAATAATGGTGTAAATATAGAACAAAGAATAGATTCTATTTTATTAGATGGAAAACCAATTTTATATTGTGAGAGGCAAAAATGAACATAAATAAAAATATAAATAAGCTATTATATGCCTTATCTATAAAAGGACAAATATATAAAATAAATACTTTCCAATTTTATAGTGAAAAGAATTGTAAGTATTGTACTAAATATCAAATACTAAAAAAAGAACAAGTAGAAATATATAACAAAGAAACAGATGAGTTTGAATTACAAGATAGATACAAACAGAAAGAAGAATGTTATAGTAAAGTAGATGTAATGAAATATCTAATAGATGAACATAGAAAAGGAAGTGAGGCAGATGGAATATGAAAATATAGAAGAGGAATATAATGCATTAACAGAAATGCAAAAGAGATTTATTGATTATTATATAGAAACTGCAAATGCAACAGAAGCTTGTAAAAAAGCTGGATATAAGGGAAAAAATCTTAATAGAATAGGTTCGCAAAACTTGTCAAAACTAGACAAATTTATAAAGATAAAACTTCAAGAAAAAGAAGACCAAAGAATTGCCTCACAGGATGAAGTATTACAGTACTTAACAAAAGTAATGCGAGGAGAAGAAAAAGACCAATTTGGATTAGATGCTTCATTACAAGATAGAACAAAATGTGCAGAACTACTTGGAAAAAGATATGGTACATTTAAAGAAAAGGTTGAAGTGGCTGGAAATATACCAGTGGTGATAACAGATGATATTACAGAATAAAATAATAAATAAAAATACACAGAAACAAGTAAATAACATATCATTACAAAGTATAGTTGGAAAAGGTTATGCAGAGTATTGGCATTGCAAATGTAGATATAGAGTATGCAAAGGTTCAAGAGCAAGTAAAAAATCAAAGACAACAGCATTATGGATAATAAGTAACATGATGAAATACAAAGAGGCTAATACACTTGTAATTAGAAAGACATTTAGAACATTAAAAGATAGTTGTTTTACAGAATTAAAATGGGCAATACATAGATTACAAGTAGATAGTTTTTGGGAGATAAAAGAAAGTCCATTAGAAATGACATACAAACCTACAGGACAGAAAATATATTTCAGAGGATTAGACGACCCATTAAAAGTAACATCAATATCAGTAGATATTGGTGTTTTATGTTGGTTATGGATAGAAGAAGCATACGAAATAACAAAAGAATCTGATTTTGATGTAATAGATGAAAGTATAAGACGGAGAAGTACCAGAGGGATTATTTAAGCAAATAACAATAACGCTAAATCCTTGGAATGAACATCATTGGATTAAGAAAAGATTTTTCGATACTCAAGATGCTGATGTATTAGCAATGACAACAAACTATATGTGTAATGAGTGGCTAGATGAAGCAGATAAAAAAGTATTTGAAAGAATGAAGAAAAATAATCCTAGAAGATATCAAGTTGCAGGATTAGGTAACTGGGGTATAGTTGATGGATTAGTATATGAAAATTGGAAAGAAGAAAAATTTGAATTAAATACAATAAGAAACTTAGATAGTGCTTTTGGGTTAGACTTTGGTTATACAAACGACCCGACAGCACTATTTTGTGGTGCAATAGATTTAAAAAACAAAAAGATTTATGTATATGATGAAATATATCAAAAAGGAATGAGTAACAAAGCGATATATAACCAAATAAATCAAATGGGCTATTCAAAAGAAAAGATAACGGCAGATAGTGCAGAACCAAAGTCAATAGATGAATTAAGAGGATTAGGACTAAGACATATTACAGGTGCATTAAAAGGAAAAGACAGTATAAACAATGGTATTCAATTTATACAAGACTTTGAAATAATAATACATCCTAGATGTGTGAATTTTATAACAGAGATAAGTAATTATACTTGGGATGAAGATAAATTTGGGAACAAAATTAATAGACCAATTGATGATTTTAATCATCTGATGGATGCAATGAGATATGCAATAGAGAAATACATAAATCAAAAGAAATTACAATTTGGTTATATAAAACCAATATAGGAGGAAAAAAATGATACAATGGAATCCAAAAACATTAGAAAATGAAAATAGCGTAACACAAATATTAATGTTAGCAGATAAAGAATGGAATGCAAGAAAACTATTATATGAAAGAATAAGAAGAAAGACAGATAATTCTGAGCTAGTAAGTATAAATGATGAAAAAATAAAAGTAGCATTTGAAAATTATATAAATTCAATGGTAACAGGATATTTTGCAGGAAAAGCACCAGTATATGATGTTGAAAAAATATCAGACCCAACAAAATTAAATATAATCAAAAAATTGCTTAATAAAGTCTTTAATACAGATGCAAACAAGGATGAAGAATTAAAAGTATTAATAGATTATATAAGTAAATACAACGATGATGGAACAGAATATTTTGATTTAGCATTTGATTATTTTGGAATGAGAGGATGCTATGAAGTATTATACGAGAATGAAGATAATGAAATAGTATATACTAAACAAAGTGCATTAAATACAATAGGAATATTTGATTATTCAACACCAGTAAAACAAATAGGACAATTAAGAAAATGGACTGAAAGAGATAAAAATGGGGCAGACATAACAATAGTAGAATTAACAACAATAAATGGCAAAAGATACTATTCACCAACACCAAATGATTATGCAAAATTACAAGAAGATAAACAAAAATTTGAAAAAAGTAAATGGAATATGCTTCCTTGCATAGCAATAGAAAATGAAATGGGATTATCAAGCTTTGAATTGGTAGTCTCTTTAATTTGTGCTTATGAAAGAGTAGTACAAAATAGTAGAAATACATTTCAATATAATGATGATGCAAAATTAAAGATAACAGGTTTTACACCACAAAATGATTTAATGACCACAAAATTAGATGACAAAGGCGAACCAGAATTAGATGAGAATGGACAACCCAAACAAGTGGTTAATAAAGCAAGAGAAGAAGAAGACAAAGCACTATTGAAAATGCAAGTATTTTATACACCAGATAATTCAGGTGACATAGCATGGGTTGAAAAATCAGTACAAGATACAGCACTAGAAAATCATAAAAAGACATTAATAGACTTAATAGCGATGATAAGTGGAGTGCCAAACATAACAGACTTAGGATTTACAAATGCAGATAATGCAAGTGCATTAGATAGAAAATTCTTTGCGTTAGAACAAATGATAACAGATGCAGACAAACATTTTAAACAAGCAATATTGAGAAGATGGGAAACAATAATAGATCGAATAAATAAAAGAAAACACAAATCTTATGATTTTAGGAGTATAAAAATAGATTTACAAAGAAATCTACCCACAGATAAGGATACAGAAACCACAAGAGCATTAAAATTAAGGGGACTATTAAGTGATGCATCAGTTATTGATATGCTACCTGACGACTTAGATAGTAATTCAGAACTAGAAAAAATAGATAAACAAAATGAAGAAAACATTCAAAAAAATTTACAACAAATGCAAATAATGGGACAAACAGGTGTAGGGCAAAATAAGAATGAAAATAAACAAGATAACAAAATAACAGATTTGACAGAACAACAGAAAGTACAGAAATTAATGGCAAACAATAAGAAAAAGCAAATAAAAGTAGTTAATAAGCAAATCAATAAAGAATAGAGGTGTTATAAATGCAAGGAATATTTATAATTCTTTTTTTTATTATCTTAGGTTTTTTTGGTGAAATGGGAAAAGATTTGTATCATTGGTTTTGGAAAGGTGATAGATAAATGAATATATGGAATTATCACGATAAAAAAATGCAAGAATTAAAACAACTATATAATAAAATATCAAAACAAACACAGAACAGACTTCAGGAAATCTCTGATACATTTAACTTTACATCAGAAAATATATATGATATAGCAGACAATAAGACTAAAAAAAGAATAAATACATATATAGAACAGTGGAAAGAACAAGGACTATTAAAAAATAATAACTATTTTACTGCATTAGCAAACAATATTTATAAAAGAACAAGAGTAAAGAATAGTGAAATATTAGAATTGCTTATTTATAGTGCATATATAGAAGAACAAAGCAAATTAGAAGAACAAGAAAAACAAATAATGTATGAAGATGCCAACTACTACTATGAACAAGGTCAACAAGAAGTCAATAAAAAGAAAAAGTCATCAGTAATTCCGATGGCTTTATTTCTTGCATTATTGGACCAACCCAATTATAGTGGTTTTAACTGGAAACAGTATATAGAAGCAACGATACAATATAACGCACAACAAATATATAAACAAGCAATTTTAAATATGCAACAACAAAAAGGTCTAGAAATCGATTCTAGTGAGCTTCAGATAATAATAAATAGACAAAATAATCAAAAACTTAATATAAATAATGGCAAAATATCAGGTGCAGCAGATTTACAAATGATTGGCTTAAATAATCTAGCAAAAGTAGAAGGAATAAAAGAAGTAACGGAAGATAATTCAAAAGTTAGATTTATTGCAGTAGAAGATGATAAAACAACTTTAATGTGTGATAGTTTAAATAATCAAGAGTTTTATATTAACAAAGAAAATGTATTCGATAGATATTATGGTGAGACACAAAAAGAATTGACAGTACAAAGAATTAGATGCAATGGATTAGTACTAGGCTTAGATCTCCCGCCAATACAACATCATTTTCACTATTGTAGAAGTACAATTGTGTATAATTCTAATAATGAGCATATTGAGTTAGAAACAGAAAAACAATTCAATATATTTGATACAAAATTTGAAAAAGATATAAAAGAAAAATACAATATTAAAAAAATGAATACAAGGCATATAGATAAAGAAGTTTTAAAAGAATTATTAAACAATATGAGTAGAGTATATAATGATTTTCCAAATATAAGAGGAAAGATTAAAGAAATAAAAGAAATAGACCATCCAAATGGTGGACTAGCAGTAGAATTACAAAAAGATGGAACATATGTAATGTATATAAATAAAAATAAATTTTATAATGGTAAAGTTCCAAAACAATTATATGAAATGGATGTTAAGAAGCATTTTCATCCTAATAACACAACTTATAAAGATATGTCAATACATGAAATAGGACATATAGCAGTAACAGAAATAATAAAAAAATTAAATCATAACAATAATAATGCAATAGTTTTTGATAGCGAAAATAATATAACAGTAAATAAAATATTAAATAAAGCCTTGAATAAAATAGGTGTAAATGATATAAAAGAAAAAGATTTGCTAATAAGGAATATTTCAGGATATGCATATAAAGAAAGAGGACAGGAAATTATTGCTGAAGCATTTGCAGATTATTATGCTAATAAACAAAATGCTTCATTATTAAGCAAAAACATAATAGAAGTTATGAAAGGAATGATTTAATATGATGCCTATGGAACACCCTTGGACAGATTGGCAAATAGATACATTAGGAGAAGAAAATCCTTGGAAATGGAAAGAAAATACACCAAAAGAAATAATAAAGCAATATGAAGAATGGAAAAAATATCATAATAAAATGATAAAAGGTAAATTTTAGCACTTACTCTAGGAGTAGGTGCTTTTATTATGGAAAGAAGGTTAAAAAATGATACAAGAAAAAAAGCCAATAAAAGTAATGGAAAAATATATTATAGAAGAAGGTGACACGTTAGAAATAAAAAGCGACGGTGGAATAACTAATATATTAATAAATGAAAATAAAATAGAATTTGTAACCGAAGTGAAATTTACACAGAAAGTAAGTGAAAAACCTGTAATAGAGATAGAAAGATTTTTCATTTCCAAGGATAAGGAGGAAAAATAATATGTATATAAATCCATTTTGGTGTGGAGTAATAGCCACAATATTAACAGAATTAGCAGGAATAATAGGCTATGCAATATATCTTAATATTAAAGAAAAAAATAAATAAGTTATTAACATTTTAAAATTATATATGTATATAGTGGCGGAATAGACACCGACAAGGTGGAAAATAGTAGACGCTAGGTTGAAAATACATCAACTTTCTGCAGGAAGTATGTAGCCGAGAAGAGAAACTTTCATGTTAGGTGCAAATCCTAACCTATATATCAATTTAAAGAGCTAAGTCGACAGGCTCTTATTTTTATGCCTTTTTACTGCTTGTAGGCATCAAAGAACAACAGAATTTTTAATGTAACAATTTGGGCAAAAGAACAAATTGGGATAGGAGAAAATATATGGAAGACGAAAACCAAAACGTAAATAACACAAATATTGATGTAAACGGGGCAAATAATGCAACGGATAATAATCAAAATAATCAAACACAGACTTTTGATGATGTTTTATCTAACAAAGAATATCAAGCGGAATTTGATAGAAGAGTTCAAAAAGCAATACAAACACACGAAACAAAATTAAAAGAGCAATGGAAATTAGAACAAGACACACAAAAGTCAGAAGCAGAAAAATTAGCTCAAATGAACGAAACTCAAAAACTTCAATATCAATTGAAGAAACAAGAGGAAGCAAACAAAGAAATTCAAAGAAAGTTAAATGCTAGGGATTTAAAAGATGAAGCACTAAAAATAGCAACAACACAAGATACAGCATTTGACCCAGAATTTTTAAATCTTTTTGATTATGAAAATATGACAGCAGAGCAATTACAAGACAAAACAAAACTTATAAAAGCAATTCAAGACAGAATTGTTGAGAAAGCAGTAAATGAGTGGTCAAAAGAAAAACCACCATACAATCCAGACCCATCTGGTAATAAGTCAAGTGCTGATGAAGCAATAAGAAAGGCAATGGGATTAATTAAATAGGAGGATTAAAAAATGAATAATATTGAAATATCAACAATATACTTACCAAAATTAGATGAGGTGTATAAAAACGAAGCAAAAACATCTATATTAGATGGAGATGAAACAACAGTACAAAAAGGATTAAATGGAGAAATCAAAGTTGCTAAACTAGATATGGACGGTTTAGGAGATTTTTCAAGAAATGATGGATATACAAAGGGGTCAACAACTTTCAAATGGGAAACAGTAAAATATGATAAAGAAAGAAGTCAAGATTTAAGAATTGATAGATTAGACAATCAAGAAGCATTAGGATTACCTTTTGCAAAATTATCTGGAGAATTTGTAAGAACAAAAGTTGTTCCAGAAACTGATGCAGCAAGAATAGCAAAAATAGCAGGAGTAGATGGAATATCAAGAAAGAAAGAAACAATTTCCGATGGTGCAGGAGTTGTAAGTGCATTAAGAGCATGTACAAATAAAATGGATGAAGATGAAGTTTCAACAGAAAATAGAATTTTATTTATAACACCAACATTAAAAGGAATGATTGATGACTTAGATACAACTAAATCAAAAAAAGTTTTAGAAAGATTTTCAACAGTAATTGAAGTTCCACAAACAAGAATGTATACAGCAGTAACATTAAATAGTGGAAAAGAAAACTATGGATATCAAAAAGCCAAAGACACATATATTAAGTCAAAAGATACAGCTGTAGTATCAGGAAAGACATATTACACAGAAAGTTCTGGAACTTATTCAAAAGTAACTTCACCAACAGGAAATCCATCAACATCAGACTACTATGAATTAATAGAAGGTGGAAAAGAAATTAACTTCTTATGTGTTGAAAAATCTGCAGTTGTTACAGCTATGGACCAATTTATTAAATACTTCACACCAGATGAAGACCAAAATGGAGATAGCAATGTATTCAAATACAGAAACAATAACTTATATGGACACGTATATGAGAATAAATTAGCAGGTGTATACTGTTCATACGAAGGATAGGAGGTAGTGAAATGTCAACATTTATAGGGTTAAAAGTAAACAAAGTAGAAAAAGAGGCTAAAACAAAAGTCGAAAAAAAAGAAACAAAAGAGGCTAAAACAAAAGTCGAAAAAGAATAGTTAAGGAGGCAATAGAAAATGGACAATAATATAGATAAAATAATAGCTGATTTAGGAGCTAATTATAAAGATGACAAAAATGTATTAAAAGAAATATTAGAGGAAGTAAATTCTATTGCCTCTGATATTTCTAACAGACAAAAAGATGATGAAAAATTATTTCCATACATAAAAAAAGCTGTAAAAGCGCTCTATCTTTCAAGGGGAGCAGAAGGCTTAACAAGTCGTAATGAAGGTTCTATTTCAACATCATTTGAAGACGTTATAGATAAATTAAGAAATGATATTATTAAATCTGGATTAAGGAGGATTAGATAGTGTTATTACGAGATTTAACAAAAGTATATATATCCGAATATGAAGAAATAGAAGACCACGGAGAATCAGATAAGGTATGGAAATATAAAGGACAGGCTTGGCTAAATATACAACAAGATGTCAACGAGTTAGATAGAAAGTCTACTGGTGAAGTTGATTATAGTACATATAAAGGTCGTACGACAAGAGATTATGATGTACAAAAAGGCAATGGAATATCATTTGAAGATGTCTCAAAATTAAAGGAGTTTATTCCAGAATATAAGGTGTTAGATAAAAACCAAATAGGAAACACTTATGTATATAGAATGGAGAAAATACAATGATAAATTTTAATTGCAATATAAAAGTAAAGCATAATTTCAAAAATATAAATGCTATAATGCAGAAACTACCACAAACTGCAAAAATCATAACAGAAGATGTATTAAAAAACATTAGAGGTTATGCTATAAGATTGGAAAAAGGAAATAATGAAGAAGGCATATTAGTTGAAATGGTTGATATGTCTACAAAAGAAGTGAAAGGCCGTGTATATACAGATAAAGATAAATTTCCTTGGGCTATGTTTGAACATTTTGGTACAGGAGATTTTCGTGAATTGTCTCCAGTAGGAACAACAAAGCATTTCTTGGAAACTGGTGGTAGCCAATGGTTTATACCTGTTTCAAAAGCAGAAAAGGAATTACATTATCCTATTGTAGAAATACAAGGAATACAGTTCTATATAGCTCATCGGAGTTCGTGCTAACCACTTCATGAGCGATGGAGCATTTGAAAGTAGAAATGAAAACGAAGAAATAGCAAAGAAAAAACTAAATGAATTTTTAAAGGAGTGTTGTAAATAATGAAAGATTTAAGTGTATTAGAGTTTAGTGATTTAACAAATGAAAAATTAGAATCATTAAAATATAAACAAATATTAACAAATCCAACTACAACAAGTAAATTTCCTTGTTTGGAATTACATACACCTTTAAAGTCAGTAAATAAAACTGAAAATGCATTTCCAATACTTTCTACATTTCAAATATCTATAACTTGTTGGAATAAAAAACAACGCCAAGCAATGAAAATGGCAGATGAAGTTGATAAAAAACTTCAAAAACTTAATTTTACAAGGACAAATACCAGTCCTGCAGTATATGATCAAATACTGCAAAAATACGGTATAACAATAACATTTGAGGTTCGTTATAATTCAATAACGACCTCTTTTAATTTAAAATAATAAGGAGGAATTAGAGATGGGAGTAGAAACACCAAAAGTAACAACACCACAAGCAACAACACCACAAGTTGCAATGAAAGCAGAAGTATCATATGCAACAAGCTTGACAGGAGATAAAACAAAAATAGGTTATGTTCAAAAAGTTGGACAATTAAAAACTTTAAAAGAAGGACAAACATATAGTGCATTAGATTTAGATGAAGAAAGAATGGCAAAAGGCAAAAGAAAAGCAGAAGCTGTTGATATAGAAATGATGTTTATACAAGAAACACATAAAGCAATGATGGCAATAGCAGATGCAGATACTGAAATATATTTATTCTTAAAATATCCAGATACAACAGCATCAGTTGCATCAAAGCCACTTGTTCAAACAGTAAAATGTACTATAGATATAGCAGGACAAGAAATGAGTGATGGAGATTTCATCAAGGATACAATGAGAGTATTTAAAAATTCAACAGTAGTAGAAACAGATGGTTATCCAGTTGAAGGAGATTCAACAAAATTTTAATTTAAGAGAAGGCACAAGCCTTCTCTCTTTTGCAAAGGAGAGAAAATAAAATGATTATAGAAACAAAAAATAAAACAATTAATTTAGTACTAAAAACAAGAAAAATAGTAGACATAGCTAATCTACTAAAAAATAAAAATTTTGAAGAAGTATTTATAAAAGCATATTCTATATTAGATATAGAAGCGTTGTCAAAAATAATATTTAAATTAGCAGAAAATGAAAATGGTGAAAGTGTATTCACATCATCAACCGAAGTATATGACTTTATGGATGATTGTAGAGAAGAAGGTATAACTATAAATGAATTATATGCGAAGATAGCAGAGGCATTGAACGAAGAGGGTTTTTTCAAAAAGAAAATGAGCAAGAAAGAACTAAAGGAAATGACATCAAATCCATTATTAACAATGAATACAGACAAATTATTGGAAAAAGCAGTAGAAAATGCAGCCAACAGAGTAGTGGAAAAAGAAATAATGGCTCAAATCTAAAAGGTTTAAATGATATCATTGAAAATATAAGAAAAACTAACAATTTAATAGAATTAATATATTCTATAGAACCATTGGCATATTATTTTGATATGAAACCACATGAATTTTGGAATAGCAGATATTTATACGGATGCAAAAGTTTTAAAAAGTGCGTCAGAAGCAGCAGGAGAAGTACTTGACAAAGACCCGGAACTTGAACTTGAAGAAAACAGATATCTGGCAGAAAAAGTGTCGGAATATACAGTTAAGTGCCTTGAAAAGCTCAACATCTGAATATTGATGAAAAGAGGAGATTGTTTTATGAGAGATA
>ERZ773143.730-NODE-730-length-35015-cov-5.889388_pt1 | contig 35015 bp, 35 predicted proteins | sample MGYA00580852_ERZ773143 | MGnify/ENA primary metagenome ERZ773143 (study PRJEB29015, sample SAMEA2737853) | human gut metagenome | biome: human gut; feature: human-associated habitat; material: faeces | place: China | collected 2012 ... | reverse complement strand
GTGGAAAACTTCATCTTATTTTAAATCAACGTTCACAAGATATGTTGGCAGCAAATGGTTGGAACACAATGCAATATGCTGCATTATTATGTATGTTTGCACAAGTTTCTGGACTTGAAGTTGGAACTTTAACACACAATATTGGTGATTGTCATATTTATGATAGACATGTGCCATTAATTCAAAAATTAATTGATGCAGAACCAGTTGAGTGTAGTCCAAAATTAGTCATTAATAATCCAACAAAAGACTTTTATGAATTTAAGGTTGAAGATTTTGAAATTCAAGATTATGATTACAATAAAGAAATTAAACTTGGAAAAATTCCAGTTGCAATTTAGGGTAATTAATTTTAAATGTATGCGGATTAGAGTTTTTCTATGATGTGTCAATATAGAGATAAAGGAGCAAAAGAAAATGTTAAGTATAATAGTAGCAAAAGCAAAAAATAATATAATAGGAAAAGATAATGGTATGCTTTGGAAAATACCAGATGATTTAAAAAGATTTAGAGAAAAAACAACGGGACATACAATAATAATGGGAAGAAAAACATTTGAATCATTAGGAGGAATTCTTCCAGATAGAATGCATATCATATTAAGTAGAAATCCAGATTTTAACATAGATTCAGACTATGTGAAAGTTGTCCATTCTTTGTTAGAATTACAACCATATATGGATGATGAAGAAGAACATTTTGTGATTGGTGGTGCAATTATTTATAATTTGTTGATGCCATATTGCAAAAAGATGTATGTTACTCAATTGGATAAGGATTTTGAAGGAGATGCTTTGTTTCCAATAATTAATGAGAATGATTGGAAAGAGGTTTCTAGAGAACAAGGTCCAGATGATGGTTCTAATGATTTTGGTTATGAATATATAAATTATGTTAGAAAATAAATTTTAAAATATAAATGGCTGTAGGAATTGTCCTATGGCTATTTTTTTGCCTAATTTTATATACATATAATGTCCTAAGGGGGAAGGAACACGCAAACAATGATTTTATGAGCTTTGAATTGTAATAAAAATATAAATAGTATAAGAAAAATGTTTTATGGGTGATCATATCATAAATTATTCATAAAAAATGTTTTAAATTGTTGAAATACATAATTTGTTATGTTAGAATTAAATTAGAATTCACAAATTACGAATTTCTATTCTTTTTATATGCAAAACGTGAATTTTTTTATGAATACAAAGGATAAAAAATTGCCTAATTACTGGCATTTAATGTGTTGGGAAGGAGGATATAAGGTTAGGTGTATTAATTTTGGAAAAGTACAAATAATAAGAAGAAATAGTAAGTAACTAAGGAGGATTGTATAGTAATGTTGAGAGAAAAATGTAAGGGTATAACGCTTGTGGCGTTGGTAATAACAATTGTGATTTTGATTATTTTGGCTGGTATTTCGATATCAACTTTGACGAATACTGGAATATTTCAAAAGGCAAAGGATGCAAAAGGTGCAAGTGAGAATGCGGAAGTAAAACAAAATAAAATTTTAGATGAGTATGAAACTGCGTTGGACCAATATGATGAAAATACACTTGTATATAAAGTTAATAATGGAATAGTAAAAATAGGTGACTACGTATCATATACACCAGATAAAGTAAATACAGATAAAATTTTAGAAGAATTAAATAAATATTCAGGAACAACAGAAAATACAACAGAGAAACTAACACAAGAACTAGACTTGAAATGGAGAGTACTTGATGTAAAAAATGGACAAGTAAGATTAATAAGTGCTGAACCAACTAAATCAACAATAAAATTATTTGGAGCAAAAGGATATAATAATTCAGTATATTTGATAGATAAAACGTGTAAGACATTGTATAATAATTCCAAATTGGCAAGTAACGTTCAAAATTTGAAAATAGAAGATATACAAGAACATTTAAAATATAATTATAAACAATATGAAAATTTAAATGTTGATACAGGAAAATATGGAGGAACTAAAGAGTTTACAGAAAATAAAAATTATCCCTGTATATTTGCTAAAGAAAGAAACGCTTGGGTAGATGGAAAAGAAGGAAAGGAACTTGGATTAAGTGAACAAATAAAACCAATAGATGAAACATATGCATCTGCAGAAACAAGTATAAAAATGACACAAACTTGTTGGTATAAATCGATGGACTTGAATGATTTTAATGATTCAATATATTATAACTTATTTATAAATAATGAAAAAAATTATCCAATATATTGGATGTCATCTCGTTGTGTCGATTCTGCTTTTCATAAAGATTTTTCTAATTATGTATCTTTTAATATTTATTATGTGGAATCAGGCAATGTTAATGCTTATGGAATATATGGCTCTTTTCTTAATAGTGAAGGAAATTCTCCTAGTTATGTATTTCGTCCTGTAATAACATTAAATTCAAGTATTCAACTTGATAAAGAAAACTCAGGAGATGGAACTTTAAATACTCCATTTAATATAAAATAAAAGCAAAGGAGAAATATATTATGTTGAAAGATAGAAAAAATAAAGGCATAACGCTTGTGGCGTTGGTAATAACGATTGTGATTTTGCTTATTTTGGCAGGTATTTCGATATCAACTTTGACGAATACTGGAATATTTCAAAAGGCAAAGGATGCAAAAAAATCAAGCGAGAATGCGGAAAAAGAGCAAAGACAGACTTTAAGTGAATATGAAAAAGAGTTGAATAAATATACTGCTCAAGAGTTGACTGATGATAAAATAAATACAGTATTAAGTGAAAAAGAAAATACAATTTTAAAAGATAAATTTGGCAATATTTTTACATTGCCTGCAGGATTTAAAGTTGTTGTAAATGATGATACAGGTAATGCTAAGACAGTTGACAAGGGGATAGTAATAGAGGATGCAACAGATGCTGCAACAAAAGGAAGTCAATTTGTGTGGGTACCGGTTGGAAAAATTTATATGGATGTTGAAAAAACAGAAGAAAATGCTAAAACAATCTCATTGGGAAGATATGATTTTGATACAAAAACAGGAGCAGAAAGTGAATATACAGGAGGAAATGTAGAGGAGGATAAAGGAGATACAAATACTGTTTTAAAAAAATGGGGAAATACAATAGCCAAAAGTATATCAGAATTTAAAACAAGTGTAACAGTAAATGGTGGATATTATATAGGAAGATATGAAGCAAGAAAAAGTGTTTTAAATAATTTGACAGAAATAAAATCAGATGTTGTATGGAATAATATAAATCAACTTGATGCTGCACAACAAGCACAAAATATGTATAATAATGAAAATTATATGAGTGATTTATTGAATAGTTATTCATGGGATACAGCAATATCATTTATTCAAAAATGTAGTGGACAAATAAATTATTCTAATCAAATTACAGTAAATGCAGGACCAATTATTGCACAGTATGGTACGACAGATAAACAATGTAATATATTTGATATGTCTAGTAATGTTTATGAGTGGACAACTGAAACTTCGTTTGATGTAAATAATCCGTGTATAGGTAGAGGTGGAAGTACTAATAATACAAATGCTTTTACAAAAACAAGAGGAAAATCTTATCCTTCTGTTATTGATATGTATGATGGATTTAGACCAATTTTATACTTGAAATAGTTTTAATTTACATAATAAATATTTAGGGACTTATATAGAGGTGAAGTAACATATATGAATGAACAACTGAAATTGGACAATAGAAATGTCTAATAGTTCTATTTATCCTTGTACTCGTAGAGGAGGCGATTACAATAGTAGCCGATATTGTACAAATAGTCGAACAGGGGATTATACTTTCAATAATTATGCTACCATTGGCTTTCGTCCAATCTTATATATAAATAATTAAAAATAAATAATAAAATAAAAGGCTTTAGGTTAAACATAAGAAATTTCTAAAAAGGAATATTTATATTAACAATGATGAAATGATATTGTGTTTAGAACTAAAGCACTTTTATTTTTAAAAATAATTATATTTTTGAATTTTTGTAGAATTTTAATATAAAAGTTACTTGACAAATTATATATTTATAGAGTATATTAAATATGTTTTTATTCGTTTTACTATTGTAAATCTTACAATTAGTATTTCCAAGGGTTGAAAATTGAAGGGAATGTTGTTATAATAAAGGTGATGATAAAATGCCAATTATTTCACAATTTTACGGAATAATAATTCAAATGTTTTTTAAAGAAGATGGACCACATAATCAAAAACATATACATATTAAATATAATGAATATAAAGCAGTATATAATTTAGATGGAATAATTTTAGAAGGGAAATTACCAAATAAGCAACAAAAATTAGTAGAGGCATGGATACTTATTCATAAAGAAGAATTACAAAGTTTATGGGATTTAATGCAAGAACAAGGTGAATTTTTCAAAATTGAACCATTAAAATAATAAGTGGTAAAGGGGGGATATGTATGTATATAGTACCGGAACCAATAGAAGTGAAGGCAATAGAAAAATACAAATTATATATAAAATTTGAAAATGGTGAAGAAAAAATATTAGATATGGGACAAGACATAAAAGAGAAATTTTATGCAAAATTAAAAGATTATGAATATTTTAAAAATGTAAGAATTTCAAAAACTGGAATTACGATAGAATGGCAAGATGGTGAAGATATTGCACCTGAAAATTTATATTACAATAGTAAAACAATAAATAAAAAATAATAAAATAAATGCTTTAGGTTAAACTAAAAAAAGAAGTTGTCAAAAAGGGGTGTGCCTATTGACAAGGAAGGAATGATATTATGTTTAAACCTAAAGCAATTTATTTTGAAAAAGAAATTGAAAATTACGAATTAGGAAAACAATTATTAAAAAAATACAAAGAAGTTCCAAAATTAGAAATAGAAAACCACAATAATATAGAAGAAATGCGAAAAAAACAAAACAAAGAATGTATGGATATGAAAAAAAATTTAATAATAGGAGTAAGAAAAACACACAAATTTGTAGAAAACCACAAAACATCAGACTATTTAGTACCATATACATCATCAGGCTGTACTGCTGCATGTATGTACTGTTATTTGGTGTGTAATTACAACAAATGTGCATATTTAAGGCTATTTGTAAATAGGGAGCAAATGTTGGATAAAATAATAAAGGTAGCAAATAAATCAGAAAAAGATTTAACATTTGAAATTGGTAGTAATAGTGACTTGATTTTAGAAAATACAATCACAGGAAATTTACCATGGACAATAGAAAATTTTAAAAAATCTTCAAAGGGACATCTTACATTTCCAACAAAATTTGATATGGTTGACGATATTTTAAATGTCGACCATCAAGGAAAAGTCACTGTTAGAATGAGTGTTAATCCAGAATTGATTATTAATAGAGTTGAGTTTGGAACTTCAAGATTAAAAGGAAGAATTGAGGCTATAAACAAATTAAAAGAAGCGGGATATAATATTGGAATTTTAATAGCACCGGTAATTATGGTTGAAAACTGGAAGGAGTTATATTCTGAATTGATAAAACAGTTGGCAGAGGGATTAACAGAAAAAGTTAAGAAAGATGTGTTTTTTGAAATTATTTTTATGACATATAGTTTTGTCCATACAAAAATTAATGAAGAAGCTTTCCCTAATGCTATTAATTTGTATAATAAGGATATGATGACTGGCAGGGGGAAAGGCAAGTATATGTATAAAAATCAATATAGAGTTGATGGTGAGATTTTTTTGAGAAAACAGATGAAGAAGTATTTTCCTAATAATGAGATAATGTATATTGTTTAGAAAATTTTAAAATTTGTTATAAAATATTGATATTTCTAAAATTATATTGTAATATGTTCATATAAAAAAGTGATTTAAGGAGGCTTTTATATGAGCGGAGACGTAAACAAAAAAAGAGAAAATTATATAAGTTGGGAAGAATACTTCATGTCAATAGCAAAACTATCAGCAATGAGAAGCAAAGACCCATCAACGCAAGTAGGAGCATGCATTGTAAGTAATGACAACAGAATTTTATCAATAGGATACAATGGTGCACCAAATGGATTTAGTGATGAAGAATTCCCATGGGCAAGAGAAGGAAACAACTTGGATACAAAATATCCATATGTTTGCCATGCAGAATTAAACGCAATTTTAAATTACAGAGGAAGCAAAAAAGATTTAGAAAATGCAAAAATATATGTTGATTTATTTCCATGTAATGAATGTGCCAAAATTATTATTCAATCAGGTATAAAGGAAGTTGTTTATTTGTCTGATAAATATGCAGATTCTGAAAATAACATTGCATCAAGAAAATTATTTGACTGCTGTGGAGTTAAGTATAGAAAAATTGATTTAAAAGAAGATAAAAAAATAGAGATAGAACTTAAATAAAAGATTGAGAGAAAAAAAGGACTAACATGAGGATGCTAAAAAATGTTTTTTTACGACTTTTTCAGTATCCTTGCTAATATCCAATTTTCTCTTTTTTCTATTTTAATTCAACAACCGTAACTCCCATTTCTCCTTCACCATAAGTACCAACTCTAAAAGACTTAACACGCGAATTTGATTTCAAAAATTTGTGAATACCTTCACGCAATTTTCCAGTACCTTTACCATGGACAATCCTTACAGTTTGAAGATTTGCAATAGAACAGTCATCTAAAAATTTGTCAACAACGAAAACTGCCTCTTCAACATTTAAACCAATAACGTTAATTTCTGAACTAACATTTTTGGCTTTAGAAACTGAACTATAAGAACTTGTTGATTTATTATTCTTATTTGTATTGACGATTTTTTCCAAATATTTTAAATTAACACTAAGTTTCATACTACCAACTTGAACTTGAACTTCATTTGATTTAGAAACATTAGAAACTATAATACCATTTTGTCCTAAAGTAGTTACAAAAACATCTGTGTTGGGTTTTGCATCTTCAACAGAAATAGCAGATTTTGATTCTTTTGCAACATTATTAGACAATGAAGTTGCCGAAATATCTTTAATGTCTTTATTAAGTTTATTTCTTAAATTATTCAAATCACTATTAGATTTAGAAACATCATTCATTTTAGAAATTATTTCATTTGCCTCTTCTTTTGCATCAAGTAAAATATTTCTAGCCTGAATTTTAGCATTATTAATAATTTCATGTTCTTGTTCATTAAGTTTTGTATTGTCACGTTCTAATGATTTTTTAAGTTCTGAAATTTCATTTAGTTTTTTAGAAATTTCTAATTTTTCATTTTCAATTTTAGATTTATTATCATAAATATTTTTAAGTAATTCTTCAAAATCAATATCATTTTTTGTTAAGTTGCCTTTTGCTTCATTTATTATTGAATCTGGCAAACCAAGTTTTCTACTAATTTCAAAAGCATTACTTTTTCCAGGCACACCAATTAATAGGTGATATGTAGGTGACAACGTATTTACATCAAATTCAACAGAAGCATTTTCAAATCCATCAGTTATTAATGCATATTTTTTTAACTCTTGATAATGTGTTGTTGCAACTGTTAAAGAGGAGTTTGATTTAAAGTAATCTAAAACACTAATTGCAAGCGAAGCACCTTCAACTGGGTCTGTTCCAGAGCCTAATTCATCAACTAAAATTAATGAATTTTCTGTTGAGTTTTTAACAATATCAACAATATTTGTCATGTGTGCAGAAAATGTACTAAGTGATTCAGTAATACTTTGGTCATCGCCAATATCAGCAAAAATATTATCAAATACAAAGATAGAAGATTGTGTTGAAGCCGGAATATTAAGACCACTACAAGCCATTGCGGTTAAAAGACCAACAGTTTTTAATGTAACAGTTTTTCCACCAGTATTTGGACCCGTTATAACTAAAGTATTAAATGTTGTGCCTAATTCTAGTGAAATAGGAACTGCTTTTTCTTGGTCTAAAAGTGGATGTTTTGCATCTTTCAAAATGATTTGTTTTTGCGTATTTATTTTAGGTGTTATACCATGTATTGCTCTTGAATATTTAGCCTTTGCAAAAGCAAAATCAAGTTTTCCAATACATTCAATATCTTCTTTTATTTCATTTGAATAAGGGTAAAATAATTTGCTTAAATCTTGTAAGATTTTTTCTATTTCTAAGTTCTCTTCATTCTTTAAATTGGCAAGTTCATTATTTAATTCAAAAACTGAAATTGGTTCAATAAATACTGTTGAGCCAGAACTTGAAATATCATGTACAAAACCTTTAATTTGTCCTCTATACTCGTCTTTTACAGGTATTACATAACGGTCATTTCTAATTGTAATAACATTTTCTTGAATGTATTTTGAATATGTAGATGAATGTAAAAAAGTATTTAATTTTGTTTTTATATCTTGTTCGATATTTCGTTGTTTTTTGCGGATAGAAGCCAGATTTTTTGAAGCCCTATCGTCAATTGTATTTTCGTCAATAATACTGTAAGATATTTTTTCGATGATGGAACTATTAGAATATAGTTTTGAGAAAATATCAGTTAAATATATGTATTCATTTGAATCTATAAAATCGTTGTAAAAATATTTTTTTAGTTCATCTGCCATTTTTAAAATATTTGTTAATTCTAAAATTGATTTTATAGAAAGTGTTCCGTATGATTCGATTGTTTTTAGATTTTTTGTATTGTCAGCGATTTCGGAAATTGGTGGTGTGTTGCATCTGTATAAAATGTTAAGTGCTTCTTCAGTTTCCGCTAGGCTTTTTTTGACGTTTTCTTTATTGTTTGATGGTATCAAATTTTTGCACATATTTTTTCCGATGTATGTGTGTGCATAGTTTGATAGTTTGTCTAATATTTTTTTGTATTCTAGTTTGTCTAAATATTTATTTTTCATTTTTATGGTCCTTTTCTTTTATTTTATTAGTGTTAAAAATTATTATACTACTGATTAAACAAATAATCAATAAATTTAATAAAATAAAAAAATATGATTTTAATAAACTTTTTTGAAAATTAGACTTGACAAAACCATATTAAATGAGTTACAATAAGAAAGTGCCAAGAACAAGCACGGAAACTATGGTGGATGTAGCGTAGTTGGTTAACGCGCCAGTTTGTGGCACTGGAGACCGTGGGTTCGAGTCCCATCTTCCACCCCAGTATATATTGGACTGTAGCCAAGCGGTAAGGCACCAGACTTTGACTCTGGCATGCGCTAGTTCGAATCTAGCCAGTCCAGCCAAAATAAAGACCTGAAAAGGTCTTTTTATTATGCAAATTTATTTCATAAATTTTCGCGCACTAACAAATTTTTTGATTTGTTCTAAAAATTATAGAATTTAATATAATTTAATAAATAGAATTAAAATTAAGTATTATAAGGGGGAAAGATATTATTATGGAAAAAACACAAATAAAAGAAAATAATATAATTGCAAGAATTGGAAAAGGAATACTAATAGCAATGATTATAACAATTGTATCATTAATAATTTTTTCAATTATTTTAGCAAATACTAATATAACAGAAAATGTGGTAAATCCAGTAATAATGATAATAACCGCAATAAGTATATTGGTAGCAAGTTCAATAGAAAATACAAAAATAAAGAAAAATGGATTATTAAATGGAGGAATTATAGGCGGAGGATATATACTAATAATTTATTTAGTTTCTAGTATTTTAAATTGGAAATTTACGTTAAACCAACAATCTATAATTATGATTGTATCGGCAATTGTATTTGGAGTATTAGGTGGAATAATTGGAGTAAATAAAAGATAAAAATAAATCAAAAGAATTTATTATATATAATTTAAAATAATAAATCTACATAAAATTTTTGAATTCTTTTAATTTTAAAAATATAATAAAAACCTTGAAAATAAGTTATTTCAAGGCTTTTACAAAACTTAAATGTCGAAAAATGTCGAAATGTTTTTGTTGACAAATCAAAAATTCCGAAGTATAATCAACTTACATTTTCATATTTTTTATAATTTAATTCAAAAAGCGGTTCATATGAACTTTGCTTAAAAATCTAAAATCTAAAAAAATCCAAAAACAAAATTTAATAAAAGGGAGGAATGCTATTGAAAAAGAGTAAAAAAATAGTATTAATAGTTATTGCAATTGCTGCAATATTAGTATCATTTATAGGAGGACGAGCATATGCTAAATATATGTCCAAAGTTACAGGAAATGGAACAGCAGATGTTGCTAGTTGGAGTTTTAAGGTAAATGAAAATGCAGAAAAAATGCAAACAATTTCATTAAAATCAACCATAAATAATAGTACATTAGTAAACAACAAAATTGCACCAGGCACAGCTGGAACTTTTCAAATAAAAGTAGATGCAACAGGTGCAGATGTTGGAATTAATTATAATGTTAAATTTGAAAATGAATCCAAAAAACCTACAAATTTAAAATTCGAATATGATGGAAAAACATTTAATTCATTAACAGAATTACAAGATCAAATAATAGGAACTATTAATTCAAATGACAATGAAAAAATCAAAACAATAACAATAGCTTGGAACTGGAAATATGAAACAGGTTCAACACCACAAGAAATTGCAAAAAATGATAAATTAGATACAGACGAAGCAAAACAAATTAAAAATTATACATTTGATGTAATTGTTTCAGGAACACAAGTTATGCCACAAAGTTAGAATAAAAATAAAAAATATGAAAATGTTATTTTTATAAAAATATGAGAGGATAAATGAATAAAAAAGAAAATGCAAAATATATGGATGTACCAATAATCCAAAAAGGAAAAATATATAAAAATGAAAGCAAAGATGGTAAAAATGGAAAATTACTAACAGCTACATTAGTGATTATAATTGTAATACTATTAATGTTTTGTGGATATAGTATGGCTAAAATTATAGGTGAAGTAATAATAAGGGGACAAGCTCAAATAGCTGAACCAATATTGGTTATTGAAAATAATCCGAGTATAGATATTACAGAAACAAAAAAATATGGAGAATACTGTTTTAAAGTGAAAAATTATAATGAAGAAAATAAATTATCAGAAACAGATTTAAAATACTATATTGAAATATTATCAAATTTAGATGATTCAATAAATATAGAATTATATCAAAATGAAAATAAAATAAATCTAATAGATAATAAAACAGAATATATAAAAATTTCTAAGGATAAGAAAGAAGAAAGAAATTACAAAATAAAAATAACATATGATAAGAATAAGACAAATACAATAAATGATATTATGGAAAAAATTCAAGTAAGAGTTCATACAGAGCAAGAAAAGGCATAAGGTGATGGTATGAAATATAAAGAAAAATTAATAAAACTGATTCTTATTCTAAGCTTGGTAATCATATTTTCAATTATATTTTTAAATACTAATTTTTCAAAAGTACATAAAAATGATGATTTTTTATTCCTAAAATTATTTTTTAAAGGAGAAGATATTAGTACACAAGTAAATAGCTCAAAACAAATAAATCAAGAAAAATATATTTTTAAAGTTAATTACAAAAATATGAATTTTAAATCAATAAATTTATTAGATACATATGATAAAAAAACTTCTATCAATGAAAAGATAGCACCTGGAACAAAAGGGAGTTTTTACATTCAATTAAACTCAAATCAAAATTTAAAATATCAAATAAAATTCCAAAGTATTAATGAAAAACCTAAAAATTTAAAGTTTAAAGCATTACAAGGTGAAAAACTATTGGCAGAATCAAATACATTAGAAGGATTATCTGAAAAATTATATGGATATATCAGAAAGAATGAAGAGATTAATATAAATGTATGTTGGTATTGGGATTATGAAGAAAAGATTGATACAGATATTAATGATTTTCAAGATACTATTGATTCACAAAATATAAGAAAATACCAATTTAATGTATTTGTATTAGGTGAAGAAGAATGGTAGGAGGTGATAGAAATAAAAAATAAATTTTTTATTAGAACTATTATATGTTTGTTAATAGGAACTTTTATAATATTTTCATATTCAACTATATATGCTAAATATATATTTCAAAATGAATTTTGTGTTGCAAATTTGAATATAGATAGAACTAAACCCAAAATAGAATTAGTTGATATAAAAAATACTAATTCGAAATATACTAATTATGCAAATAAAACACATATTATAACAGTAAGAATAAAAGTTACGGACAAGAATTTAAAAGAAGTTTTTCTTGATAATGAGCATGTGAAAGTAAAAATAAGTGATAAAATTGTTAAAAATGTAAATATAAAATATAATAAAATTCAAGACATAGAAAATGGAAAAATATATGATATTGAATTAAGTAATTTACAAGGAAATGGAATACTTAAATTAGATATTTTAGAAGGAACTGCAAAAGATTCTGGAGAACTTGAAAGCGATTTGTTAGAAATCAATACAAAAATAACTATTGATAATATTGCTCCAACAGGAGAACTTATAGAAAATAAAATATCAGACGGTAAAGTAAATGCTAATATAAAATTAAGTGAACAAATAAGGAAAGTTGAAGGCTGGAAGTTTTCAAAAGATGGATTAAATATAGAGAAAGAATTTACAAATAATATATCATATGAATTACCAATTGTAGATTTTGCAGGAAATAATGGAAGTGTTACAATTAATATAACAAAAGCTACATATATTAATATTGTCTATGCTTCACACAATTCAATGGTGGGCTGGTCATATGGATATGGAAATTATGATATGGCAGGAAAAAATGCGATAGCTGAAAATCCTATTTATAAAACAGAAGCATTAGCATTTAATATTAGTGGAAATGTTGATGATGATTTTGTGCAAGGAAGTTCATATATTTATACACATTGGGGTGAAGGTAGTTATGGAAAATGTAAAACGTCTAATGTTATATATAATTATGGATATAATCCATTGGACGGCTCTTTCAAGTCTATGAAATCTTCTGATTTGGTAACAATGCAAGGAAAAAAATATTTTCAATTAGGAGGTAGTGGAATAAATAGTGATAGAAATACAGATTTAAATGGAAATAATCCAATACCTACTGTTGTTGCAGGACAGTATAAATATGGAATTTCAGGTATAAGGTTTAAATTGAAAGATTATTCGTATTTCTCAATTGTTTATCAAATTTTTGTTGATAATGTTGGTTGGATTAAGACTAGTTCAAATGGTCAAGAGTGTATGTATGCAAAAGATAAACCAATGTCGGCTTTTAGAATTGCTTTGGTCCCAAATACAGAGAAACAATATGTTATTGATACTTGGAACAAAGATGTTGGTACTTCTAATATAAAATAAATGTATTGCTTGTGCGGTACTTTAAAATAGTATAGTGTCAAATTTTATACTAAATATAATTTTTGTTATGAATTGAAATTATAAATTGAATTTTTTAAAATTTAGTTTATATGGTTATGGACAAAATTATTGAATTGTGATAGTATAAGACTAGATTCTATATTGGGGTATCGCCAAGCGGTAAGGCATCGGACTCTGACTCCGACATTCCTGTGTTCGAATCACAGTACCCCAGCCAAATTTTCCTTATTTTGTAATTGTAATATGAAAGGAAGAATAAATATGAAAAAAACAAATGAAAAAGGAATAACTATAATAACCTTAGTAATAACAATAATTATATTATTGATATTAGCATCGATAGGAGTAAATTCTGGAAAAGGGACAATAGAACTAGCAAAATATGATAAGCTAAGAAATGAACTGACTATTATACAAACAAAAGTAAATGATTTGAATCAAGAAAATAAAACTGAAATAGGACAAAAAATATCAACTGCTCAAAAATCAATTCTAAACATTGATACTGTATCAAACATTATATATTCAGGAAGAACAGAAGCGGAAAAAGCAGAAATAGAAGATGGATTTAGATATTGCAGTTCAAATTATATAGAAAAACAATTTGAATTGGATGGGATAGAAAGAGATTATTTAATTAATGTTGAATATAGATATGTGGTTTCGTGTGAGGGATTGGAATATAAAGGAACAATTTATTATATGATAGACCAAATGGATAGTGGGTTATATAATGTGGAATATCATAATAAAAATAGTAATACAGGTAGCTTTGATGTAAGTGCAGAAGATTATAAAATAAGTGTTTCAAATATTCAACATGAAGGATATGTAAGTAATTGGCAGGTTAAATATAAATTAAGTACAGAAGAAAATTGGAAGACTTCAAATAAATTAGAGTTTGAGGTTGAAAAAGCTGGAACTTATATTGTTAAAGTGGTTCATGGAAATGAAATTGATTTAGGAGAGAAAACATTATATGTTGGACCTATATTAGCTGCTAATAAAGTAAAGGTAGGAGACTATATAAAATATACACCTGATACAGCAAGTACAGATACAATTCTACAAGAGTTAAATACATATTCAGGTTCAAGTGAAAATACAGCATCAACATTAAGACAAGAAAGTTTAAATTGGAGAGTACTTGATATAAAAGGTGGACAAGTAAGATTAATAAGCGAATTGCCAACAACATCAAAGATAAAATTAAATGGATATAATGGATACAACAATGCAGTAAAATTATTAGATGATACTTGTAATACACTATATACAAATAAACAATTAGCAAGTAAAGTACAAAACATAAAAATAGAAGATATACAAGATAAAATGGTTGAAACAGATTATTCAAAATTTAATTCAAACTATGGAAAAATATTTACTCCAAATCATAAATATTATCCAAATATATTAATAAAAGAAAAAGAACAAAAAGTAAATGGAACAGCTGGAACAGAATTAGGACTAAGTGAACAAACAGAATTAATAAATCAAACAACAAAACCACAAGCTACTTCATTAGAAGTAAAAAATACATCTTGGGCTAAGACTATGACAACAAATGATTTTAAAGATAGTAAATATTATGAATTGTTTATAAATAATGGAAGTAATTATCCTGTATATTGGATGTCATCTCGTTGCGTCAGTGCTGACTCTCTCTCTGGCCGTGCTTACTTTTATGTTCGCCTTGTGAACTCTGGTTATGTCAGCGCCAATTACTTTTACGAATCTAGCGACGGTGGGAATTCGCATGCCTATGCTTTTCGCCCAATCATAACTCTAAATTCTAATGTCCAAATAGATACAGTAAATTCTGGAAATGGAAGTACAGCACAAAAAGCATATGCAATTAAATAAATATAAAGATAGATAATGGAAATATAAGACATCAGAATGTTTTTTGAATTATTGAAAAAATTAAAAATAAGCAGAAAATACGTATATTATATAATATATTTTTAACTATGAATAAAAATTAATAGAAAAAATATAGAGATATACGTATTTTTATGTTTTATAAGATAATAACAAAAAAATTACTAAAATATAACAATAATATTTAAATTTAGATTATTAAAATAATATGTAGAAATAACTCTAACAATGTGATATAATTCAAAACGAAAAATAAAGAAGGAGAGAAACTAATTGGTAGCAGAAGTCATAATAAATAGTAAAGCAAAACAACTAAATAGAACATTTGATTACAACATACCAAAAGAAATGGAAAACATAATACTAGTAGGAAGCAAAGTATTAGTACCATTTGGAAGACTTAAAACATTAGAAGAAGCACATGTTGTAAAAATAAAAGAAAAATCAGAATATGAAATAAAAGACATAGCAAAAGTTGAAAATGGACTAACAGACAAGCAAATAGAACTAGCAAACTGGATGGCAAAAAGATACTTTTGCAATATATCAGATTGTATAAGACTAATGCAAACACCAGGTACAAATGCAAAAGATGTAAATAAAAGAATACAAGACAAAAAAATAAATGTAATATATTTAAAAAAAGACATAGAAGAAATAGATTTCGAAATAGAAACACAAAAATTGAAATCAGATAAACAAATAAGAATATTAAATTTTGTAAAAGGCAATGAAGGATGTACAATACCTGATATAGAAGCATTTACAGATTGTTCAAGAGCAATAGTAAATACATTAATAAAAAATGGATACTTAGAACTAGTTGAACAAAAAATTGAGAGAAATCCATTAGAAAATAAAAATATAGAAAACACAAACAACTTAAAATTAACAAAAGAACAGCAAGAAGCCTATGACAAAGTCTCAACATGCATAGACAAAGAAGAATATGAAGAATTTTTATTATATGGTGTTACAGGTTCAGGAAAAACAGAAGTATATTTACAGCTAATAGATAAAGTATTAAAAAAAGGAAAATCAGCAATAGTTTTAGTACCAGAAATATCCTTAACACCACAAATGTTAGACAGATTTATATCAAGATTCGGAAAAGAAACAATAGCGGTATTACATAGTAAACTATCAATAGGGGAAAGACATGACGAATGGGAAAGAATAAAAGAAGACAAAGCAAAAATTGTAATAGGAGCAAGATCAGCAATATTTGCACCAGTCAAAGATTTAGGAATAATAATAATTGATGAAGAACATGACAGCTCATATAAATCAGAGGCAAGTCCAAAATATGATGCAAAAGAAATAGCAAAGAAGATTGCAAAACAAGAAAAAGTACCATTAGTATTAGGAAGTGCAACACCTGATTTAAGAACATTTTATAATGCAAAAGAAACACACAAAATAACACTATTAGAATTAACGAGAAGAGCAAATAATTCTAACTTACCAAAAGTAGAAATAATAGATTTAAAGCAAGAACTTGCAAATGGAAATAGGTCAATGTTAAGCTTAGATTTATATCAAGCAATAGAGAAAAATTTAAAAGACAAATTACAAACAATATTATTTTTAAATAGAAGAGGATATTCAACATTTATAATGTGTAGAAATTGTGGGTATACTGTAAAATGCAAAAATTGTAATATCAGCATGACATATCATAGTTACGAGAATAAACTAAAATGCCACTATTGTGGATATGAAGAAAAAGTTGTAACAAAATGTCCAGAATGTGGAAGTGATAAAATAAGATATTTCGGAACAGGAACACAAAAATTAGAACAGGAAATATTAAAACAATTTCCACAAGCCAAAACAATAAGAATGGATGTAGACACAGTAACAAAGAAAAACTCACATGAACAGATTTTAAACAAGTTCAAAAATGATGGAATTGATATATTAATTGGAACGCAGATGGTTGTAAAAGGACATCATTTTCCAAAAGTAACATTAGTAGGAGTTATAGCAGCAGACAGCTCATTAAATATAGACGATTATAGAGCAACAGAAAGAACATTTCAAATTTTAACACAAGTAGCAGGAAGAGCGGGAAGAGAAAACTTACCAGGAAAAGTTATAATACAAACATATAATCCAGAAAATTTCAGTATTCAAGATGCGCAAAAACAAAATTATCAAGAATTTTATGAAACAGAAATTGCTTTAAGAAAACAGTTGAAATATCCACCATTTTGCGATATAATAATAATTGGATTTAATAGTTTAGACGAAAATGAAATAAAAAAAGTTTCAAATAAATCATATGAATATCTAATAAAAAAATTAAATAATGAAGAATTTAAAATTTTTAAGCCAATGCCATCACCAATAGATAAAATTCAAAATAGGTTTAGGTGGAGAATTATTATAAAAGGCAATATGAATGAACAGGCAAACGGAGTTTTAAATCATTTGTTAAAAGAGATATATAGTGAAAATTACAAAAATACTAAGGTTTCAGTTGATGTAAATCCAAATAATATGGTATAAATTAATAATATAGAAGTGGGGGAAGAAAAGTGGCAATAAGAAATCTAAGATATGAAGGAGACGAAATTTTAAGTAAAAAATCAAGAGAAATTGAAACAATAGATGAAAAACTACAAACATTAATAGATGATATGATTGATACAATGCACAAATATAATGGAGTTGGACTAGCAGCTGTACAAGTCGGAATTTTAAAAAGAGTTTTTGTTGTAGATTTATATGATGATAAAGGACCTATGGCTTTTATAAATCCCGTTATTTTAAAAACAAAAGGTGAAAGAGAAGTTGAAGAAGGATGTTTAAGCTTTCCAAATCAATTTGCAAAAGTTGTTAGACCTGATGAAGTTACAGCAGAATATACTGATAGAAACGGAAAAAGGGTCAAAGTGAAAGCAAAAGATTTATTAGCACAAGCTATATGTCATGAATATGATCATTTAGAAGGAGAAGTTTTTGTTGATAAAATTGTTCCTGGAACTATGGAATATGTAGAACCGGAAAAATAATGTCCTAAAAAGATACGTTACCAAAAGGATAAGGAGAGTGTAAAAGTGTTAAATATTTTATTTATGGGAACACCAGATTTTGCAAAAGAGAGTTTGGAAGCTATTTATAATGCTGGGCACAATATATTAGGAGTTGTAACAAATCCAGACAAACCAAAAGGAAGAGGAATGAAATTAATTGCATCACCAGTAAAAGAATATGCTATTGAGAAAAATTTGAAAATATTCCAACCTGAAAAAGTAAGAAAAAATGAAGAATTTATAGAACAAATAAAAAAATTAAATCCAGATGTTATATGTGTTGTGGCATATGGAAAAATATTACCAAAAGAAATATTAGAAATACCAAGGTTAGGTTGTATAAATGTACATGGTTCATTACTTCCTAAATACAGAGGAGCTGCTCCAATACAATGGGCTGTTTTGAATGGAGATAAAACAACTGGAATAACAACAATGTATATGGATGTTGGTATGGATACAGGTGATATGATTTTAAAACAAGAAGTTGAAATTGGTGAAGATGAGACGACTGGCGAATTATGGGATAGACTTTCTAAAATTGGTGGAGAGTTGTTAGTTGATACATTAAAACAAGTTGAAAATGGTACTGCTCCAAGAGAAAAACAAGGCGATGATTTTTCTGTTGCACCAATGCTAAGTAAAGATATGGCTAAAATTGATTGGGAAAATAAATCAGCACAAGAAATAAAAAATCTTGTTAGAGGTTTAAATCCTATTATGGGTGCATATACATTTTTGAATGGTTCTAAAATAAAATTCTGGAAAGTTGATATTGTAAATAGTATTGATTTTGATGTTTACAAGGCCCAAAGTTTGGAAAATGGTTCGGTACTTGTTTCAGACCAAAAACAAGGATTATTTATTAAGACAAAACAAGGTATTTTAAATGTTTTAGAAATTCAAGGTGAAAATGCTAAAAGAATGAGTATTGGGGATTTCTTGAGAGGCAATAAAATAGAAGAATTTGAAGTATTTGAATAAAAAGGCCATCTTGAGTGTATTTGACATAAATAAAAATATAAAGTATAATATGGTATGTAAAAACATTGAAAAGTTAAAGAATTATTTGTATTTAGCAAATAATGAAAAAGAAAGGAGAAATAAAATGGCAAATGACATTATTTCAAAAACAAAGGAGAACGAAATAGAAATACGGCTAAAGAAATTAGAAGAAGCTTTAGCAAACAGAGGCGAAATTATAATTATTGGGCATGACAATATTGATGTTGATTCAGTTTTATCTGGAATATTACTTTCAAGATTATTCCGATATTTAAACATCAAGGCACGGTTCGCAATTATGCAGACTATCAATAAAAATGACACTTATCAAATAGTAAGTGAATTAACCAATATTAAAATGGAAAATTATGAAGAGGTTAAAGAAAGCGAATTGCGAAATCTTTTTCTAGTTGATCACTATGAAACAACGCACAGAGGCCAAGTTGTGGGGTGTATTGATCATCATCCAACTGAAAAAGAAAATTCATATAAATTTTCGTATGTGCGAAACTGTACAGCAGCAGCTTATATGATTTATGAGTTAATGAAAGCAGCAAATTATCCTTTAACTGCTGAAGACGCTAAACTTATTGTTATTGCAATGATGGTGGATACAACAGCGTTTAGAAGTAGTAAAACGATTTTGGAAGAAGTTAAGAGTGCAAAGGAACTTGCAAAAAAATACAATCTCGATTATGACTATTTAGAAAAGTATTGCCTTTGCTTGACTCCTATTGAAAAAATGAATATTGATGAAATAACATCAAACGGGCAAAAGGAATACAACTATAATGGTCATAAAGTAAAATCGGCTTATCTGCAGCTTGATGGTATGCCAAATGAAACAACAGTAAACAAATGGCTTACATATCTGAATAATAAACTTGTAAACAAAAAGGAAAATACAGAAATGATGGTGTTTATTATCTTTGATACTAAACTGAATATTACATATGAATATCAAGTAATGAAAGATTATGCCAAAAAGATTATTCATAAGGGAATATTATCAAGAGGCAAAGATATTATGCCCAAAATTGAAAAAAGATACTATAATGATAATAGCCAAGAAAAACAGATTGAAGCAATTGTAAGCAATTTTTCAAAAAGAGGATATACTATTGCAACAATGGAAAGTTGTACAGGAGGAAGCTTAGCTGGTACTATAACAAATGTTTCTGGTGCGTCAGATATTTTACATGAATCATATGTAACATATTGCAATGATGCCAAAATAAAATTTGGGGTACCAAGAGACACAATTGAAAAGTATAGTGTATATTCATTGCAAACAGCAAAAGCTATGGCAAAAGCTGTAAGAAATAATGCTAATTCAGATGTTGGAGTAGGTATAACAGGACAGCTTGGAAGAGTTGATCCTAGAAATACAGGTGTTGAAAATAACAAAGCATGGTATTGTATTAAATCTACAGAAAATGAGGTTTTAGCTGAAATTATTTTATACAAAGGAGAGGCTCCAAGAAAAAACAAAAAAGATATAATTTTGAGTGAAATTTTTGGGGATTTAGTAGCCGTATTTAAGTAAAAAAATGTATAAAACTAGACAAATAATAATCTATTTGTCTAGTTTTTACTTGACATAATGCTTTGTAGGATATATAATTGTTTTATTACAATTGACATAATCCTAGATAAAAATTTAAAAAGGAGGTAAAAAGAGTATTATATAATAAAAGACAGGATTTGGTAATTAATAATCTTTTAAATTAAGGAGGAACTTTTATGTATTATGATAACAATGTAAATTTAAAAGACGCACTTATGGACCAATATAGTAAATATCTTGGTGTTTCAGTTATACCAACATACAGATGCAATTTTAGATGTAAAACTTGTTGTGAAACCTTAACAAATGACCCGATTAGGGTTGAACAAATATTAAAATTGGAAGATTTAGAAGCTTTTATAAAATTTTTAATTAAGGTAAATGAAACTTTATCAGTAGATGAAGCTAAATTTAACTGGATTTTGTTAACAGGAGGAGAAGTTACAACACTTCCATTTGAGTATATTAAAGAAGTATGTAATTTAACTCATAAATATGGTTTTCGGACAAGTATGGCAACCAATGGTTCTAAGGGAAAAGAATTACTTGAACTTGATGGCTTTTTAGATAGAATTGTCATGTCACATCATTGGAAAACTCCGGTTGCACCTGATTGGGTAAGTGACTTTAAAACAACAAAAATTTTAGTTTCAAAATTAATTGATAAAAGGAGCTTTCCAAATAGGGAATCTTTTGAACAATTTGTTGAAGAAATAATCAATTGTCCTAAGACACTAAATTATCGTTTGAAATTCATTACATATGGTAGATATACACCAGGATTTGATGATGTGCACCCATTATGGGTTGATAACGATTTTCCAGAGACAGCAGAATTTTTTACAACTCCTGCACGTAAAGCAAATTATAAAGGATTTGAAGTAAGATTTACTCATTTTAATCCTACAGAAAAGGACATTAATAACAAAATCGCGGAGAAACCACATACTTGGATTATGCATCCAAACGGAAATGTAAATACACATTGGGGAAGTGATGAATTTAAACTTGATTATAGAACAAGTGAAGATTATAAAAGTATTAAAGCAGAAATGCGGAAAATGAGTTCGAATTTTGCTAAAACTCAAAGTGAAACATACGGACTAGATCCAACTAATGTTAAAGTTATTTTATAAGGAGAATAACGATATGGAAAGAGTTGAGAAAATTATAAAACAGCATAATGAATGCCTAGGAGTATTAGCTATTCTTACTTATAATTGTAACTTTAAATGTAAAACGTGTGCAGATCCATTAACAAATAAACCGGACAAAGTAAATCAATATTTGAAAGAAAAAGATTTTGAAGAATTTATTTGTTTTCTTTCAAAAGCTAACAATGATTTTGGTAGTGATAAGCCTAAATTTAAATGGGTGTCATTTACAGGAGGAGAAGTTACAACATTACCATTTGAATACATAAAAGAAATGTGTGATATAGCACATAGTTATGGATTCAAAACAAGTATGTTTACGAATGGTTCTGCAAAAGAAAAATTGCTGGAATTAGATGGAGATTTTGACCAGATGGTAATTTCACATCATTATTCAGATAGGTCTGTTATGCCAAATTGGGTAAATGAGTTTGAAAAAACTTCTATAATAGTTAACAAGTTAGTAGATAAAATAAGTTTTCCAACTTTTGAATCATTTGATAAATTTGTTAATGAAATTATAGAAGCAAATGTAAAATATCGCCAAAGATTTAGTACTTATGGGTATAATACACCTGGATATAAAGAGAATCATCCTGACTGGGTAGATATAGCTTTTACAAATGAAGAAACACATAAAGGCTATTCAAAAAGGGTAATCTATAAAGGTATGGAATTTAAATTTACCGAATATTCATGTATGATTTCTCGAACATTTATACAACATCCAAATGGAAATGTTAATACAACATGGTATAATGATTTGGCAGAATTAGATTATAGAGGCTTAAGTAAAACTTGTTTAATTGGTGACAAAATAGATGAATTAAATGAAAAATTTAAGAAAATAGTTGCTAATCATTCCAAATAATACTCGAAAGAGGAGTTCTTTTTGAACTCCTCTTTTAAAAAGAATAATCTAATAAAATTGAATAAAAATTAATAAAAAAATCCAATAGCACTTGAAAAAATAATACTTCTTAACAGAAAATAAAAAAATATGATTTAGTTCCGAAAAAAACGTAAAAAAAGGTTGTAAAAAATACAAAAAATTGATATACTTATAAAGTATTAAGTATATCAATTTTTTTATATAATAGAAAATGAAAAAAACTATTGTATAAACACATTGCACATTCTTAGAAATTTCAAAAAGGAGGAATTTTAATGGAAGAAGAAAATTCTAAAAAAGAAGTTATTGAAAATGAAAGCAAGGAAGAAAAAATAGTAACAAATGAAAACGCAGAAAATACAGAAGATACAGAAAACGGAATAGAAATATCAAATGATGTAATTGCAGTAATAGCAGGGGTTGCAGTATCAGAAGTACAAGGAGTTGCATCAATGTCAGGAGGCTTTGCGGGAGGAATAACAGAAGTTTTAAGCGGAAAGAAAAATATGGCAAAAGGAATAAAAGTAGAAAAAACAGACAACAAAGCCAAAATAGATGTAAACATCATAGTAGAATATGGTTCAAGAATACCAGATGTAGCATATGAAATACAAAATAGAATAAAAAAGGCAGTAGAAGGAATGACAGGATTTAAAGTAGAAGAAGTTAATGTTCATGTACAAGGCGTGGATACAAATGTATTAAAAAATGAATATTCAGAATCAAAACAAGAAAAAAACGAAAGTGAAGACACAGAAAATAACTAAAATGTGTAAAAACACATAAAAAATAAAAGATAAAAGACTAATGCAAAGTTGGTCGTTGAAAGGAATGGAATAAAAAATGAAATTTATAGAAAAAGTTACACTAATTATATATTCAAATATAATATTAATATTATCAGTAATAGCATGTTTACTAATATTTGGATGGTTAGATATAGAAATAGTACAAGGATTAGTAAGAGATTTATTATTATTTGGAACATCATCAAAAATAATATTAGGAGTAAGTATAGTATTTATATTATTATCACTTAGATGTATATTCTTTGATCCAACATCAAAACAAGAACAAAAAGATAAACAAGGAATTCTTTTAGCAAATGATAATGGAAAGTTAATGATTTCAAAAGATACAATTGAAGATTTAGTTGAAGCTGTTACAAAACAATACAAAATGGCAAAAGATGTTACATCAAGAGTAGAATTGGATAAAGAAAATAATGTTAATATTTTTGTTAATTTAGTAGTAAGTTCAGACACAGTAATAAAAGACTTATCAGCAGACTTACAAGAAAAAATAAAAAATAAAGTCAAAGAAACAACAGATTTAGAAGTAAAAGAAGTAAATATAATAGTAAAAAAAGCAGTTCAAGAAAAATAACCTAAATCTGTAAGCCAAGATATCTAAATAAAAAATATGTTAAAAATTTTAATAAAATTCTTGACTTAGAAGGGAATGAAATAAAATATGGAAGATTTTAAAAAATTTATAAACCAATACAAAGGTGCAATAATAGGAGTGATAATTGCAATAATATTGTTAGCAACAAGATTATATGATGTCATTATTGGAATTTTGATAATATTAGCAGGTGCATTAGTTGGAAATTATGTTCAACAAAACAAAGATGATGTTAAAGCAAAATTAAAAAAATTCATAGATAGAATGTAAAAAGAAAAAAGCCGAGAAGTGTAAAAACAGCAAACAAAAAGATTGAAAGGAATATAACAATGAACAGGTCAGATATGAGGGAACATGCTTTCAAATTAATATATAGCTTAGAAATACAAAAAGTAGATAACATACAAGAACAAGTAGATTTATATTTTGAAAGTAATAACATAAAAGATGAAGAAGCAAAAAAATATATAACAGATGCAATTTTAGGAATAGAAAAAAATAAAGCAGAAATTTTAAGTGATATAGAAAAAAATTTGAAAGAAGAATGGAAATTAAATAGAATTTCTAAAATGGATTTATCAGTATTAAAATTAGCAATATATGAAATAAAATTTAGTGAAGTACCTTATAAAGTATCAATAAATGAGGCTGTTGAACTTGCTAAAAAATATGGTGAAGATAAATCTAAAAAATTTGTTAATGGAATTTTAGCAAGTATAGTAAAGGAAATGTAATTTATGAAATATGAAGATATGGCAATAAGTGTAACTGAATTAAACAGCTATATTAAAAACAAAATTGCAGATGATGAATATTTAAATAATGTTTTAATAAAAGGTGAAATATCAAACTTTAAAAATCATTATACAGGACATATGTATTTTACTTTAAAAGATGAAAATTCTTTAATAAAATGTGTAATGTTTAAAACATATGCACAAAAACTTGGCTTTATGCCAAAAGATGGAATGAAGGTTTTTGTGCTTGGAGGAGTTTCAGTTTTTGAAAGAGATGGAGTTTATCAAATTTATGTAAAAGTAATGCAGGAAGATGGTGTTGGGATTTTATATAAAAAATATGAAGAACTTAAACAAAGACTTGAAGAAGAAGGGTATTTTGATGAAGAACATAAAAAACGAATACCACAAATGCCAAAAATAATAGGAGTTTTAACATCTCAAACAGGTTCTGTAATAAGAGATATAATAAATGTAAGTACTAGAAGAAATCCGAATGTAAATATTAGATTATTTCCTGTACCTGTTCAAGGAGAAGGAGCTGCTGAAAAAATTGCAGAAGGTATAAAATTTATGAATAAAAATAAATTAGCAGATGTGCTAATTTTAGCAAGAGGTGGAGGCTCATTAGAAGATTTGTGGCCATTTAATGAAGAAATAGTAGCACATGCAATTTATAATTCAGAAATACCAATAATTTCAGCAGTAGGACATGAAACAGACTTTTCAATATCTGATTTTGTTGCGGATTTAAGAGCACCTACACCATCAGCAGCTGCTGAATTGGCTGTGCCAGATATATACGAAGTAAAACAAAAAATAAATACATATCAAAATAGATTAAGATTAACTTTAATTAAAAAAGTTGAAATAATGAAATTAAGATATGAAAAATGTATGTCAAGTAGGGTGTTTAAAGAACCTTTAAGAAATATAAATGATAATTATCTAAAAATTGATGCATATATAAAAAGATTAGAAAATAGCATAAAAACAAAGCAAAAAGAAGAAAAAACAAAATATATAGAATTAATATCAAAACTAGATACATTAAGTCCTTTAAAAACATTAACAAGAGGATATTCATTAGTAGAAGAAAATGATAAAATAATTAAGAGTGCAAAAGATGTGAAAACAGGAGATAAAATAAATATAAGATTTGTAGACGGAACAAAACAAGCAGAAATCTTATAAATTCTTGTAATTTTATTAGGTTATAGTTCAAAAAATAACTTGAAAATGAATTTCCATTTTGCAAGAAAGGAAAAATAAAATGACAAATGGAACAAAAATAACAATTGCAATAGCTGTTATAATAACATTGAGTATTGTAGTTTATGGAAAAGTTAATAATAAATCAAAAAAAGAAGAAAATAATATAAATTCAGATATATCACAATATTTTAATGAATTTGAAAATAATGACATAGAAGAAAATGTAATTTCAAATAAATTAAATGAAACAGTAGATAACACAGAAAAAAATGAAAATACAATAAAAAATGAAGTATCTGATAATAAAACAACTGTAATTGGAAAAGAAGAACAAGAAAGTAGTAAAGAAAATACATCTATGAGTGATGAACAAAAAGCAATAGAAATAGCAAAAAATGAATGGGCTATTTCAGTAGATTCTTATGATTACAGAGCTGAATTACAAAGTGATGGAACATATGTTGTTAGGGTTATAGGAAAAACAGATAGAAATGAAGTTACAAGATATATAGTAAATGTAAAAACTGGTGTTGCAACAGAAGTACAATAATATCTTAAATACTGACACATATAAAATATAATATAAATTTTGGCATGGAGGAATATAATAAATGGCAAAAGCAAATTTTGAAGATAATATGGAAAATCTAGAAAAAATAGTAACAGAGTTAGAAAAAGGAGATTTAAATTTAGATGAATCAATATCTAAATTTGAAGAGGGAATAAAAATTTCAAAAGAATGTAATAAGATATTAGAAGAAGCAGAAAAGAAAATAACAATTTTACTTGAAAAAGATGGAGAATTAAAAGAAGAAAATTTTGAAACAGAAGAGTAATTTTATAATAAAAATGTCTTAAAATAATTATTTAAGGGGAAAAGAAAAGTGAACAATTTTAATGGATTTATTCAAAATAAATACATATATGTACCTATTTTATTATGGTTTTTTATTCAACTATATAAGGTTATATATGATTTAATAACAACAAAAAAATTTAATTTTAAAAGAATATTAGGAGCAGGTGGAATGCCGAGTTCACACTCAGCAATTGTAGTATCATTAGCGACAATGATTGGAAAATATGAAGGTGTAGATACACCTATTTTTGCATTGTCATTGATAATGGCATTTGTTGTTATGTATGATGCTTGTGGTGTAAGAAGAGCAGCAGGAAAACAAGCAGCTTTACTTAATAAAATAATAGAAACACCTGGACTTACAGGTTTCCAAGTATCTGAAAGACTTGTAGAAGTATTAGGACATACTCCTGTTCAAGTTTTTGTAGGAGCTTTACTTGGAGTTATTGTAGGCATTATAGCATAGAAAGACCAATAGGTAAGCTGTCACACTGATCGAGACAACTTCCTAATTGGTCGATTTTTCTAAAAGAGAAGGGAGATATGTGAAATGACTGATATAGAAATAGCAAAAAATGTTAAACTAGAAACAATAACAGAAATAGCAAAAAAAATAGACATTAATGAAGATGACATTGAAAGTTATGGAAAATATAAAGCAAAAATTTCTAATGATATATATACTAAATTGGCCAAAAAAGAAAATGGAAAATTAATATTAGTAACAGCAATAAATCCAACACCATTAGGTGAAGGAAAAACAACAGTATCAATAGCGATAGCAGATGGACTTTCAAAAATAGGTAAGAAATCTATATTAGCATTAAGAGAACCATCTTTGGGACCTGTATTTGGTATTAAAGGTGGAGCAACAGGAGGAGGACATGTTCAAGTTGCACCAATGGAAGATATCAACCTTCACTTTACAGGAGATATACATGCAATAACATCTGCAAATAATTTATTAGCAAGTATGATAGATAATCATATATATTTTGGAAATGAATTAGATATACAAGAAGTTACATGGAAAAGATGTGTAGATTTGAATGATAGACAGTTAAGAGTGGTAGAAACAGGTTTATCAGGGGAAAAGAAAATTGTTCCAAGAAAAGATGGATTTGATATTTCAGTTGCATCTGAAATTATGGCTATATTATGCTTATCAGAAAATTTAATGGATTTAAAAGAAAGACTAGGAAATATAATAATAGGATATAACTCAAAAAAAGAACCAATATATGCTAAAAATTTAAAAGCAGAAGGAGCAATGACTGTATTGTTGAAAGATGCAATAAAACCTAATTTAGTACAAACATTAGAACATACACCAGCAATAATACATGGAGGACCTTTTGCAAATATAGCACATGGATGTAATAGTATAATTGCAACTAAAATGGCTATGAAGTTAGCTGATTATACTATTACGGAAGCAGGCTTTGGAGCAGATTTAGGTGCTGAGAAATTTCTAGATATAAAATGCAGAAAAGCAGGAATAAAACCAGATGCGGTTGTAATTGTCGCAACAATAAAAGCTTTAAAATATCATGGAGGAATTGAAAAAGAAAAAATTCAGGATGAAAATATTGAGGGCTTAGAAAGAGGAATGTCAAATTTATATAAACATATAGAAAATATAAAAGAAAAATTTGGATTAAATGTAATTGTTGCAATAAATAAATATAATACAGACACATCAAGTGAAATAGAATTTATTCAAGATAAATTAAAAGATATAAATATTGAAACAAGCGTTGTGGAAGGCTGGGCAAAAGGTGGAGAAGGTGCAGTTGATATTGCCCAAAAATTAGTTGAAATGACACAAAAAAGTACTGATATTAAATATGTTTATGATTTACAAGATGATATAAAAACGAAAATAGAAAAAGTAGCAAAACAAATATATGGAGCATCAAATGTTCATTTTGAAGAAAATACTAGTGCAGAAATTGAAAGAATTGAAAATATGGGATATGGTAATTTACCAATATGTATTGCCAAAACTCAATATTCTTTTTCAGATGATGCAAAAAATTTAGAATGTAAAGAACCATTTGAAATAACTATTAGAGATATTAATTTAAAAGCAGGTGCTGGTTTTGTAGTTGCAATTGCTGGAAAAATAATGACAATGCCAGGTCTTCCAAAAGTTCCATCTGCTGAAAGTATTGATATAAATGAAAATGAAGAAATAGTAGGATTATTTTAGTCCTACTGTTTTTTTTTGTTATAAATGCATAACTAATAAATATAAAATATTATGCTTCGTAATATTTTTCGGTATCTGAATATAATTCTTCAAGTGATATGCCAAGTACTTTGCAAAAAGCTAAAACTTCAAAATCTTTTACAGATTTTTTTCCATATTCTATTTCATAAATATCACAATTATACATTGTAACACCAAGTAAATCTAGTTGTCGGCAGATTTCTGGTTGAGACATTTTTTTTAATTTTCTATATTTTTTAATATTTTTTCCTATTATATTTTTATTTCCATTTAATGTTTTTGCTTTCATTTTAGTCTATCCTTTCATTTTTCATAATTTAATAGGTTGATTAAATTTGAACTTATTCTATAATAAAAATAAACTCATTCTTACAGGAACACACTGTAAATATTACAAAAATGTTTCATTATTTTTACAACTATATGTCAAATTTGAATTATTATTGAACATATAAGTGGATTATGATATATTTGTGTTACAGGAACAACCTGCAATAAGAGGCGAAAGAGGAATAAATATGAATAAAAATAAATGTATTATTAAATTAAATAAAGATGGAATAACTATAATATCATTAGTAATAGTAGTAATACTTTTACTTATACTATCAACGATAACAATACAGGGTATTACAAATACAGGAATATTTAAAAGTGCAAATCAAGCAAAAATTGAAAATAAAAGAGCACAAATAATAGAATATCTAAAATTGAAATTAATGAATGAACAAACAAATAATCCATTCGGAAGTGTAGAAGAGATAATAACAGCAACAAGAAATAATGTTATAGAAAATATAGAAGATTTGAAAAAAATAGGAAAAGAAGTAACAGTAGAAGAGACAAGCACAGAAGAAGATGGAGAAAATGTAGACATATATTTTTATGTAATAGTTGATAAAGAAATATACAAAGTAGAGCTAGATGATGTAACATTTATAGGAGAACAAGGAGAATTTTTACCTGTTATAAAATTAAAATCTATTTCTAATACAACAAATACAATAACAGTAAAAGTAACAACAAAAAGAAATCAAGGTGGAAAACTAGAATATTATATAAAAAGCGAAGATGAAGAAGAATACAAATTAATAAAAACAATAACAGAAGAAAATTATACATATGAAGGACTAACACAAAACCAAAAATATACTATCAAAGTAATAGCAATCGCAGAAAATAAGAAAACAGCAGAAGTAATAGCAGAACAGACAACAGGAAAGATAGTAGATTTAACAGAGGCAAATGCAAAATTCACATATAGCCCAAGTGGCTGGACAAATGGTAGCGTAACAGCAATAGTAAGTACAGAGATAACTGAATATACAATCCAAACAAGTACAGATGGTACAACATGGTCAAATATGGCAAGTCAAACTTGTGCAACAAATGGACCAGTATATGCAAGATTATGGGATGGAATAAATGTAGCTGGAATGCTAACAGGAAATATAACAAAAATAGATAAAACATCTCCTACAATATCTGGTAGTGCAACAATGACAGGAGCAAATACAGCAACATTATCAGCAACAATTAATGATAAAGAGAGTGGATTGTCTCAAATAAAATGGGAATGGGGAACCACAACAAGTTATGGAAATATGGTGACAGATAAATATATAGAAATGAATAGTTCGTCAGCAGGAGCAATAGGAAGTGTAACCAAAACAAGAGCTTTAACAGGATTAAGTGCAGGAACAACATATTATGTAAGAATAACAGCATATGATGTAGCAGGAAATATAACAAAATCAATAACTACTACGTTTAAGACAGCGGTTGCTAAAATTGGAACTAATTATTATTCAAGTATAAGTGATGCAATAAATGCACAAAACAGCTCTACAATAGATTTATTAGCTAATGTAAAAGAAAAAATCAATATACCATCAAACAAAAACATAACTTTAAATTTAAATGAAAAAACAATTACAATAACAACAGAAAACAAAACTATTTGTACAATATTAAATTATGGAACATTAACTTTAAAAGGAAATGGGACAATTAATTCAACTGGTAATATAGGTGGTGCGATAATGAATTATGGAACATTAACAAATGAATCTGTGACAATTACAAAAGATGATTCATATAGCAATTGGCTAGTTACGAATTCTGGAAAATTTTATATGAAAGGTGGGGTACTTCAAAAAACTGGTGGAACTAATGGAGCAGTATTAATGAATTACGGACAGTTTGGGATGACTGGTGGAAAAATTATATCAAATGATGACAACGCAGTTGTTAGTAGAGATGGAGGTAATTCAGTTATAGAAGGAAGAGGAATATCAATACAAGGAACAATTTTAAATGATTATAGTGAAAATGAAAATTCAAAATCATCCACAATATGTAAATATGCTACAATAAATGGAAATTTATTAGCATATGGTGAAGGAGTTGTAAATTTAATTGATTGTAAAATGACAGGAAATGTTGCAACAAATGGAAAAGTTGTTGAAATTGTGACTAGTTCAAGTGGATATAATTGCTATTTTTATGATACTAATTCAAAATATCAAGATATTAGATTTCCAACATGGACACGATTAAACGAGCAAGATGATATAATATGGCATAAGGCAAATGTTGGAACAAGAAGAAATTCGAGGGTATGGTATTATAATGTAAAAAAATCAGAACATAATAATGAATCGGGAGTTTATTGTACCGATATATATAAAGGAACATATAGCGTTGAAAATTTTATAACAGGGATAGATGTTGAGTTAAAATAATATTTGATTTTTATGTATTGTTACAAAGATATTACAAAAATATTACATTTTTGATAATTGATATAATGACATTGAAAACTTATAGAAAAAAATGTATAATAGTAAAAGTATAAATTGGATTAAATATAATTATACAAATACAAAGGAGGAAAGGATGAAAAAACAAAAAGGTATAACATTAGTGGCATTGGTAATAACAATTATACTATTACTTATACTTTCTGGAATAACAATACAATCAATAACAAATAAGGGAATTATTTCTAATACAAAAAGAGCTGAATTAGAAAACAAAAGGGGACAAATAGCAGAAACATTGCAAGTAAGACTAATTACTGAGCAATCTAATAATCCTTTTGGAAATTCAGAAGAAATCATATCAGCAACAAGAGAAAGTGTTATAGAAAATATAGATGAAATAAAGCAATTGGGAAAAGATGTAACAGTAGAAGAAATAAGCACCGAAGAAAATTTTGAAAAGGTAGATGATTATTTTTATGTAGTAGTAGATGATGATATTTACAAAGTAGAACAAGATGGAGTAAAATTTATAGGTAAAACAAGTGAGATGTCACCAGCAATTCGAGTAAAAGCAATATCAGCTAAACTGAATTCAATAACAGTTCAAGTGGCTACACAAAGAAATGAAGGTGGAAAACTTGAATATTATATAAAAAAGGATTCTGATGAAGATTATAAATTAAGTAAAACAATAACAGATCAAAATTATACATATGAGGATTTGGAAGAAGATACAAAATATAGTATAAAAATAGTAGCAGTTGCAAAAAATAAAAAGACAGCAGAAGTTGTTGTTGAAAAAAATACTAAAAGGCCTGTAACAGATTTAACAACTGCAAATGCAAAATTTACATATAGTCCAAGTGGCTGGACTAATACAAATGTTGTAGCAACAGCAAGTACAGATGTAACAGGATATACAATACAAACAAGTTTGGATGGAAAAACATGGACAAGTACATCAAGTCAAACTTTAACATCAAATGGAAAAGTATATGCTAGATTATGGGATGGAGAAGACGCAGGAGGAATGTTAACTGGAAATGTAACTGCAATAGATAAAGTAGCACCAGTAATAAATACAAACTTAAATATTAGTAATGTAACAACAAAATCGCTTACATTAAATATAACAACAACAGATGCAAATTCTGGTCTTGGAAAAATAATTTGGTATTACAAAAAATCAACAGAAAGTTCATATAAAAATGTAGAACAAGTATATACACAATTAAATGGAAAAACAGCAGGAGTAACAACACAAACAACAAAAACATATACATTAGATAATTTATCAAGTGGAACATATGATGTATATGCTGAAATATATGATGTAGCAGGAAATAGAACAACATCAACAGTTGTAAATACAACATTAGCAGTAATTGCTGTTAATAATTATAACGGAGTTTATGATGGAGGTGCACATACAGCAACATTATCAAGCAATATTCAAGGAACAACCTTTAAATATGGAACAACAAATGGTTCTTATACACTTTCTAGTATTCCTACATATACAAATGCAGGAACATATACTATATATTGGCAAGCTAGTAAAGGATATGTAATTGCAACAGGAACTGCAACTGTAAAAATAGAAAAGGCCAATAGTACTATTAGCTTATCAGCAAGTAATGGTTATATTACAGTTACATCAAATAGTGACGGTAGTGTAAGTGCTACAAGTTCAAATACTGGTATAGCTAATGTGCCAGTTACTGGAAGAAGTATTAGGATTGTCCCAGTAACAAATGGAGGTTCTGGAACATTTACAGTTAGTGTAGTTGTTAATGAATCTACAAATTATAAGGCTTCATCAACTGCTACACAGTCAGTTACAGTAAGTTCAAGACTTATAACATCTTCAATAGGATGGTATGAGACAAATGGATATTGGAGTGGATATTTTCAATTATCAGGTTCATCAGTTGCATGGGTAAAAGATACTTCCACAATGTGGCATACAACTGGAAATATTGCATTATCATCAGGGTGTTATTATGTTATAGGTGGATCAGGTACTGCACCAAGAGCAGTTTTATGGAACAATACTAATCAATCTGGTTATTATAGTGCATTCCAAACAAATGATGGAGTTACAATTTCATTTACAGGTACGAAATATTTGCAAATGCCAATATTAGTTTCTGGTTCAAGTGGTGGAACACCAGCGGGTTATACTAGTTATGATGTAAGGAAAATAACTTTTAATTAATTTATAAAAATAAAAAAGAAAGAAGGAAAGTTAAATGAAAAAGAATGAAAAAAAAATAATATTTATTTTGTTAGTAGTATTAATAATAGCCATAATAGCATTTGTGGTAAATCAAAATAAAAATGGGGAAGAATTAAACAATGAGAATATAACAGAAGAAAATAATTTGGTTGAGGAAAATAATACAGTTGAAGAGGAATTTACACAATTATTAGATAATGGAGTAAAGTTAAATACAAGTGAAGAATTAGGAAAAACAAAACAAGTTGGATCATTTAAATTTGAAAATATCCAATTAACAGAACAAGATGATCAATCAATATTATTAGCTGATGTAACTAATACAAGTTCAAAGGCAACAGATGTAACATTGGTAGATGTAGTGTTATTAGATAAAAATGGAAAAGAAATAGTAACTGTTGGTGGAATAATAAAAGCATTAAAACCTGGTGAAAAAACACAATTTAATACAAGTATGACATTAGATTATGCAAATACTTATGATTTTAAAATTGTAATAAAATAAATATATTTAAGATTTGAAAGCTAGAATAAAATCTAGCTTTTTTCTTACTGAACTGTAATATTTTTAATAATTTCGTAAAAAAATATTGTAAATAAATTGAATATTGTATATAATACTATAAGTTAAAATAAGAGAAAAGATATATAGTTACAAATGAATAAGGAGGAAAATAATGAAAAAACAATACGATGAAAGCCTTGGGGCTGTACACACACACACACACACACACACACACACACACA
>ERZ773143.699-NODE-699-length-35887-cov-28.280810_pt1 | contig 35887 bp, 37 predicted proteins | sample MGYA00580852_ERZ773143 | MGnify/ENA primary metagenome ERZ773143 (study PRJEB29015, sample SAMEA2737853) | human gut metagenome | biome: human gut; feature: human-associated habitat; material: faeces | place: China | collected 2012 ... | reverse complement strand
ATAGCTCTTTGTCTATCTCTACGTACATATTTCTATATACGCTGACTATTTTGTTCGCCTAACTCATGATTTAAATCACAAGTATGCGGCTCACAATAATCAAAAAGCATTTTGCCAAATAGTCTATAGATGGTATAATATAGCTATTGTTTTTAACTATTTATAATTTGTATATATAAGAAAGGATGGAAATGAATGGTTGAATCAGCATGGTCGCTATTGCCTCCGATAATTACCATAGTATTGGCTTTGGCGACAAAAGAAGTATACATGTCGTTGATTGTGGGTATCTTTGTAGGGGCTTTAATGTTCACAGGCTTTGATTTATTAGCTGCTATTGATACATTTTTTGCAATTATGTCCGATAAAGTTGGCGGAAATGTATATATTTTAGTATTTTTGGTCTTATTAGGTATTATTGTAGCAGCTATTGCTCGCTCTGGTGCTTCTCGTGCTTATGGTGAATGGGCAGCAAGTGCAATCAGAGGAAAACGCAGTTCCTTACTCGTTACTTCTATCTTAGGGGTAGTTATCTTTATCGATGACTATTTTAACTGCTTGACTGTAGGTACAGTTATGCGACCTGTTACAGATAAATTCAATGTAACTCGTGCAAAACTCGCTTATATCATTGATGCTACAGCAGCACCAATTTGTATTATCGCTCCAGTATCCAGCTGGGCAGCAGCAGTTAGTTCTTCACTTCCAGAAGATAGTGCTATTGATGGTTTCTCTTTGTTCTTGCAGACAATTCCTTTTAATATGTATGCATGGTTTACTATTATCTTCATGTTGTTCTTGATCTGGACTGGCAAAGATTTTGCTGCTATGAAGACTTTGGAACAAAGAAGCAATGGTAAATTAATTATTCCTGAAGAATATAAAGAAGAACAGATGGAAATTGTAGGTAATGGTAAAATCTTGGATTTATTATTACCACTTATCGTTTTAATCGGTGGTTGTATCTTCGGTATGCTTTATACTGGTGGCATTTTAGAAGGTGCTAGCGTATCTGATGCTTTTGCAAATTGCGAATCTGCTAGAGGTCTAGTAATTGGTTCCTTTATCGCTTTAGTATTTACATTCTTACTCTATGTACCACGTGGGGTGCTTCGCTTTGGTAAATTCTGTGAATGTTTCAACCAAGGTTTTAGAGCTATGACTCCAGCTATCTTCATTTTATGTCTTGCTTGGAGCTTATCTGGTGTTTGCGGTGAAGATTATTTAAATATCGGTGGTTATGTTGGCGGTATCGTATCCAATAATGCTACTGTAGGTATGTTCATGCCAGCTGTATTCTTCCTTGTAGCTATCGGTCTTGCTTTTGCTACTGGTACTTCTTGGGGTACATTCGGTATCTTGATTCCTATCGCTCTTGCTGTAGTATCTACTGATCCTCATCTTTTAGTAGTTACAGTAGCAGCAGTATTGGCTGGTGCTGTAGGTGGTGACCATGTATCACCAATATCTGATACAACTATCTTAGCTTCTGCGGGGGCTCAATGTAGTCATATCGACCATGTAAGTACACAGGTTCCATATGTAATCGTAGTAGCTACATGCTCTTTCTTAGGATATTTAGTAGCAGGTATTGCAGGTAGTGGCTGGATCGGTGTAGTAGCTGGTTTCGTTATTTTAGCTATAGCTATGGCTTATATTTATAAAGTTTTAATGAAAGATTAATAAAGAAAACTCTAGAATTTAAATTCTAGAGTTTTTTTTATATATAAGTTTAGATTTGATATTATTAGGAAAATTATATTTTTTTGTAAAATATAAATATAAAATAAGGAAATAATATAGTATTGGATTTTTACATATATATGATATAATATAAAATTAGTTAAGAATGGATTTATAAATTAATAATAAAATTTGTGGAGGATTTTATGGGAAGATTTTATAAAAAAGCGATAGTTACAGCTTTATTAGTATCAGCATTATCAACTACTGCTTTTGCAGCGCCAGAAGATGTATATACAAATATTGCTGATAGTGCAGTGATCATGGATGAGGCAGATACTTCAGTGTTCAAGCCAGCATCTTTAAAATCATTAGATGATTATGATGAACATTATCGTTTATATAAATATGATACGATATCAATTAGAATAATTGGCTTTAGAAATGCTCAAGGATTGGATAGCATTATGATCGGTACAGATGGCTATGTAAATCTACCTTATGCTGGTAGCGTAAAATTAGCAGGTCTAACTATTGAAGAAGCAAAACAGGTATTGACTGCAAAATTTGGTAGATATATTAAAATACCTGATATGTCAATAATCGTCACTAATTATGGACCTAGAAAAGTACAGGTATTGGGAGAAGTCAATAGTCCTGGTACAGTGGAATTAGCTTCTGATGATATGAATGTATTATCTGCTATTTCTAAAGCTGGATGGGTGACTACATATGGTCGTATCAAAAAAGTGCAAGTCATTCGTATAGATGATGGCGTTATGTATGTGAAAGAAGCTAATATTAAAGATTATATAGAAAAACATGATATCAGTCAGAATTTTGCCCTAGAAGATGGAGATATCTTATATATTCCTAAATCCAATAAAATTGACTTCCATAAAGACGTATTACCACTTATCAATGTATATAGTACGTATAGAGCTTTGACTGATTAATTAGGAGTGAAATAATGGATATAAATAATGCAAATGATAATGATACAATTGATTTAAAAAAATTATTTTCTTTAATGATCGAAAAGAAAATGATAGTTATAGCGATAATAGTAATTTGTACTATTATTGCCACTATAGTAGCTTTTGTTTTACCAAAATCATATCAATCGACTACACTTGTGCGTGTAAAATCTGGTGGTAGCTCTATGTCAGGCTATGCAGCTATGGCAGCTGGCTTTGGTATAGATATAGGGGGAGGAAGTTCTGGTTCACCTGAATCTTATATTGAATTGATGAAATCTCGTGAAGTTTTAGAACCTATTATTGCTGAATTAGATTTGCCAGAGGAAACAAAGGAGAAAATGACAGCAGCAGGTTTTGCAAAATCTAATTTAGAGATAACTAATATTAAAAAGACAGAATTAATAACTATAGCTGCTTATGGTAAAACACCAGAGGAAGCACAGATGATCTCTCAAGGGGTAGCAGATAATTTCTTAGCTTTGATGACTAAATTAAATAAGGAAGATAATTCTACTACTTTGAAATTTCTTGATGAACGCATAAAAATCGCTAAAGAAGAAATGGAAACAGCAGAAAATAAATTAGCTGCTTATCAGCAAGAGCATAAAATCTATGCACCTGATGAACAAGCCAAAGCTATTATTGCTAATTTAAATAATTATGATACAACTATTGCTCAGCTTCAAGCGCAAAGTGAAGGTGATAGTGCAAAACTTACTGGTGTGACTAGTCAATTAGAACAGCAGAATGCATCTTTATTAGAATATAATGTATCTGATAATGCAAATATCGGCAATATCCGTGAATCTATAGTCAATAAACGTGTAGAACTTGTGGGACTACAACAGCAGTTCACTGATGAACATCCAGATGTGATCAAAGCCAAAGAAGAATTAAACAGCCTCGAAAGATCTTTATCTGATGAAATTGCAAAGGCTGTAAATTCTCAATCAGTGACTTTAAGTCCAGTGCAATCTAATCTTTTAAAAGATAAAATTAGTACAGAAGTGCAGATATCTGTAAATAATGCTTCTCTAGAAGCTTTGAAAGCAAAACAAGCGGAAGCACAAGAAAATATAGCTACATTATCTGCTGATAGTGTGGAATATATGCGTTTAGAACGTAATGCTAAAATCACAGGTCAGGTATATACTTCGCTTGTACAGAACTATGAACAGACTAGAATTCAAGAAGCAAAAGACTCCATGGATATCCAGATCATTGATGCAGCAGATTTACCAAAAGAAGATATGCCAGCTAAGCCAAATAAAAAATTAATTGTAGTCATTGGTTTTGTTTTAGGTATAATGATCAGCTTTGGTTATACTTTATATAATTATAGTAGAAGATATGGTTTATAATAGGAAATAAAGGTAAAAGGAGAAGTATAGATTTTAAGATAAATATAGCTTCTCCTTTTATACTATAAATAAAAATAAATGCAATGTAGGTGAATTTATTGGCACAAAATTATAAAACTAATCTAAAACAGAATATCCGCATAATTTGGTCCGGTATATCACTGATGGCAGATTATCTAGCGGTATTATTAGCAGAGATAATAGCTATATATTTTAGTGAGGAAAATCTTTATCATATAGATTTATTTATCGTTATACCGTTTATTTATATAGCTTTTATCGCTGCTGCAAGGACTTATCGTCGCATTATTCCTTTTTGGCAGAGAATAGAGTCGCTTTTTTATAGTAGTATCTACAGTATTATTGCTATCTTATTATTTTTTTTCGTGCGAGCAAGTTCTACTGAACAGAGTATAGCTTTTTTGGCTTTATTATGGCTAGCTAGCTTTATTTGCCTAGTGATAATGCGTTATATTTTAAAACGTATTTTGGATGAACGTGAGATATTTAAGATACCCTTATTAATTATTGGTGCACAAGAAGAAGCTTTAGCTTTTACGAGAAGTATAAATAATGATATAGGGATGAGTTCTTATAAAATAGTAGGATTAATCAGTGATAGAAATCCTGTAGAAGGATTAGAAAATTATCCACTATTAGGTGATTTTAAGGATATTGAAAAAATAATTAAAACTACAGGTATAAATAATGTATTGATAGCTATTCCTTATTTGAAACAAGCAGAAATGCAGAATATTATTCATCGTGTACAGCCATTAGTGAAAAATATCTGTATCATTCCAAATCTTACAGCTATTCCTATGGGGGGAATAGATGTAGAAACATTTTTTACGGAAAAAATCATGCTTATTCGTGTGCGTAATAATTTAGAACGCAGATTTAATCGCATTATTAAATATTTATTTGATATGATATTGACTATAGTGGGAACAATTTGTATTTCTCCACTTTTAGTCATCATAGCTATATGGATATATAAAGATTCTCCTGGACCTGTGATATTTAAACATATGCGAGTGGGTAAAGATGGCAAGGAATTCCCTTGTTATAAATTTCGTTCTATGTGTGTAGATGCCAAAGAAAAATTAGAAGAATTGTTGCAAAATGATCCTGAGGCAAGAGCCGAATGGAAACGAGATTTTAAATTAAAAAATGATCCTAGAATTACCAAATCTGGAGCTTTTTTGCGTAAGACTAGTCTTGATGAATTGCCACAGATCTTTAATGTATTAAAAGGTGAGATGAGTCTTGTAGGACCAAGACCTATAATTAAAGCAGAGATGGAACGTTATGGTAATTATATTAATGATTATTTGATGGTACGACCAGGGATTGCAGGAATGTGGCAATGTAGTGGCCGTAACGATATAGATTATACAGAGCGTGTGCATATGGATAGTTGGTATGTACGTAATTGGTCTGTATGGCTTGATATAATGATTTTATGGAGAACTTTTAAAGCTGTATTTGCGAAAAAAGGAGCTTATTAAATTTTGTTTTATAGGTGATTTAAATGAAACATGCGTATTTAATAATGGCACATAATCAATTTCATATATTGGAAGTTTTATTAAATTTAATTGATGATGAAAGAAATGATATTTTTTTACACATAGATAAAAAAGTATCAAATTTTGATTTTGATTATTTTAAAACAATACTAAAAAAAAGTAATTTATATTTTACAAGAAGATATGATGTTCGTTGGGCAGATATAAGTCAAACGAAGGCAACTATAAATATATTGGAAGAAGCTATTAAAAATAAGCAAAGATATAGATATTATCATTTATTATCAGGAGTAGATTTACCATTAAAAACTCAAGATCAAATACATGCTTTTTTTCAAGATAAAAATAATGAATTTATTCATTTTTGTGGAAAAGAAAATAGGAAAAATGTTATAGATAGGTATATATATTTACATTTTTTTACAAAATATTTACGAGAAAAGAATAAAGTATATAAAATATTTAGGTTAGTGGATAAGATAATATATTTGTTTCAAAGAATAATAAATATAAAATCTAGTAAATTTGATAAATTAGAAATAAAAGTAGGAGCAAGTTGGTTTAGTATAACAGAAAGTTTTGCTGAATATGTAGTTAAGAATAAAAATAGTATCTTAAAAACATATAATCATACTAAAATGGCAGATGAGTCATTTTTACAGACTTTAGTATATAATAGTAGCTTTAGAAATAAATTATATAAAAGAGGAATAGAAAATGATGATTATATGGCGTGTTTAAGATATATTGATTGGAGTCGAGGTAATCCATATATATGGAGAATAGAGGATTATGATCAATTAATAAATTCAAATTATTTATTTGCTAGAAAATTTGACGAAAAAGAGAGTAAAGAGCTTATAGAAAAGATATATATAAAATTAAGTACAGAATAAGATGGTGATTTTATTTGAAAATTATTATATTAGCAGGCGGTGGGGGAACTAGATTATTCCCACTATCTAGGGATTGTTATCCTAAACAATTTCTTCATGTAATCGGAGATAAATCGTTACTTGCTCAAACTATAGAGCGATTTTTAGGTTTAGTAGAAGCAAAAGATATTATTATTGTGACTAATGAACGCTATATCTTTCATGTGCAAGCAGAATTAAAAACTATAAATGCATATGAAGCTCATATTATTACTGAACCTATGGGAAGAAACACAGCTCCTGCTATTGCTTTAGCACAGAGTTATTGTCAAGATGTATTACAATGTGATGATGATGAGATATTATTTGTAAGTCCTTCAGATCATTTAATTAAACCAATAGATGTTTTTCAAGATTTAATTAGAAATGCTCAAGATGTAGCTAAAGATAATATAGTTACTTTAGGAATTAAGCCTACAAAACCAGAAATTGGCTATGGCTATATTGAAGCAGAGAAGAATAATAATTTAGCTAAAAAGGTTATTTCTTTTAAAGAAAAGCCAGATTTAGTTACAGCTAAAGAATATATCGCTTCTGGTAATTATTATTGGAATGGTGGTATGTTTATGTTTAGCATAGCTACTATGCAGGCTGAACTAACTAAATATATGCCATCAATAATAAATATTACCCAGAATGGTTATCAATATACAGTGGATAATTTTGTAAATATGCCAGATATATCTATTGACTATGCAGTAGCAGAAAAATCACAAAAGATGATGATGATACCAATGGAAAATATTTATTGGAATGATATTGGCAGTTTTGATGCTATTGCAGAAGTACTTTCTGATAAGGATAAAAATGTATTTAAAGGTGATATTTTAGCGGAAAGCTGTACAGATACTATGATTATTGGTGACACTCGCTTAATTGCTGGCATTGATTTAGAAAATTTAATGATCATTGATACACCAGATGCACTTCTTGTAGCCAAAAAGGGTGAAAGTCAAAAAGTGAAAAATATAGTGAATAAGCTTAAACAAAATAAAAGAAAAGAAGCAAAAGAAAATGTCACTATGTATCGTTCATGGGGGAAATATACTTTACTTACGGAAAGTGAAGGTTATAGAGTACGTAAGATAGAGATGAATCCAGGAGCTTCACTTACTATGCAGATGCATTATCATCGAAGTGAGCATTGGACAGTTATATCGGGTACAGGAAAGACGATTATTAATGATAGAGAAAGTATTTTTACAGAAAATCAAAGTACCTATATTCCTATGGGAGTAAAGCATAAATTATCTAATCCAGGAAAAATACCTTTGATTATTATAGAGGTTCAATCTGGTAAATATATTAGTGAAGATGATATTGTAGTTTTTAAATAAATGAGGTAAATAGTATGAAAATTCTTCATGTAGGCGAATATGTTAATGGTGGTGTAGCTACTTATATACGAACATTAATTGATGGTTTACAAAATTATTGTGATATAGAAAGTTATCTTGTAATGAGTGAATATAAATCGCAGAAAGAGTGGGGGAATATTCCAAAGAAGGTATTTTATTATAAATATAAAAGAAAGGTAACTAATATTTTTTCAGCTATAAAACAAATACATGAAGTTATAGAAGAAGTAAATCCTGATATAATACATGTTCATAGTACATGGGCTGGTTTATTTGTTAGGTTACCTTATTTAATAAAAAGAAAAAAGTGTAAAATTATTTATACAGCACATGGTTGGTCATTTATAATGGATGTTTCTAAAGAAAGAAAATGTTTATATTCTATTATTGAAAGAATTTTATCTATGGTAACTGATAAGATAATAAATATATCTAAATTTGAAGAAAAAGCAGCACTTAGATATGGATTAAATAAGAAAAAAATGACGGTGATTTATAATGGAGTAAAAGATATAAATTATAATATAAAATGTAATGTAGATGAAAATAATGATAAAATAAGATTGTTATTTGTAGGTAGATTAGATAAAACAAAAGGTATAGATATATTATTAGATATTTATAATAAAAATAAGTTTAAAAATTTACATTTATATATAATTGGAGAAAGTGTATTAGATAATATTGAAATAAAATCTAACGATAATATTACATATTTAGGTTGGGTTGATAATAAATATATTGATAAATATTATCAAATGTGTGATGTTGTAATAATGCCATCAAGATGGGATGGTTTTGGTTTAGTAGCTATAGAAGCAATGAGAAATTCAAAACCAGTAATAGTAAGTAACAGAGGTGCATTGCCAGAACTTATAAAAAATAATGAAAATGGATATATTTTTGATATGGATAATTTAAATAGCTTAATATTAATATTGTCTAAATTAAATAAATCTGATTTAAAAATTTTAGGAAAAAATGCAAGGAAAAGTTTTTTAAAAAATTTTTCAGCATGTAAGTTTGTTAATAATATTTATTGTTTATATAAATATGGAGAGATAAATGATTAATAAAATGTATAAAGTAAGTATAATTGTACCTGTATATAATGTTGAAAAATATATAAGACGTTGTTTAGACAGTTTAGTTAAACAATCTTATAGAAATTTAGAAATTATATTAATAGATGATGGTTCAACAGATAATAGTGGGAAAATTTGCGATCAATATAAAATAAAGGATAAACGTTTTAAGGTAATACATCAAAAAAATGCTGGATTACCTAGTGCAAGAAATACTGGAATAGAAAATATTACGGGATATTTAGTAATGTTTATTGATTCTGACGATTGGATTGATGAGAATTGTATAGAAAGATGTGTAAATGAATTTAAATTAAATGATAAATTAGAATGTATATTATTTCCGTATATTAGAGAGTTTGAAAATATATCTAAATCAGTTTATTTTTTAGGAAAAAAAGAAAAATTATTTGTAAATGATGATGTGAAAAAATATATTCATAGAAGAATATTTGGTCCTATAAAAAAAGAGTTAAAAAGAATTGAATTAAAAAATGATTTAAATACTGCATGGGGAAAAATATTTATATCCAGATTTATTGGAAATATACGATTTACTGATGTTAAGTATATAGGTCCAGCTGAGGATTGCTATTTTAATATGCAGTTATTTAGTAAATTTAAAGTAGTAAAATATATTCCAAATATAAAGTATCATTATAATAAAATAAATCAGAACTCAATAGTTCATACATATAATAAAAATTTAGAAATAACTTTGAATAATTTATATATGTATGCGCAGGATTTGATAGATAATAATAAATATAATAATCATTATAAAGAAGCACTATTTAATAGAATAGTATTAGATACTTTAGATTTAGTAAGAAATATAACAAATAGTAATTTATCATTATATTTGAAATATAAATTAGTAAAAAATATTTTAAATAATAAATGTAGAAAAAAACACTTGGAAAAATTTGATATTTCTTTGTTAGATTTTAAATGGAAAATATATTATTTTTTATGTAAAAAGAAAATAGTAATAGGTGTTATTAGTATGATATTTTTAGGTGAAAAATTAAAAAAATATCTTCGTTAATTTTTTGAGGAGCAATATATGAATATATTAAAATTTTTTATAAAAATATATCCTATAAAAATAATATTAAAATTTTTCTATTGTTTATTTGTAGAGTATATACCTAATAATATAATCAATAATATACCTATAGCAAGATTAAGATGGTTGTATTATGTCTTAGTATTAAGGCATAAAATTGATTATAGAGCATATATTTATTTAGGTATATATATATATCCTACATTTAACTCAATGAAAATAGGTAAGTATACTAATATAAATAGAAATTGTATTTTTGATGGAAGAGGAGGATTGTATGTAGGAGATAATGTAAATATTTCAGCAGAAGTCGCTATATATACAGGGGGTCATGAAATGAATTCATCTAATTTTGCATATTATGATAAACCGGTTTATATAGGAGATAGAGTTTGGATTGGCACTAGAGCAATGATAATGCCTGGAGTATCTGTTGGAGAAGGAGCAATGATAATGCCTGGAGCTATTGTAACAAAAGATGTTGCTCCATTTAGTGTAGTAGCAGGAATTCCAGCTAAAAAAATTGGAGAACGTAGTAAAAACTTGACATATGATTTAACATGGAGAAGTATGTTTTTATAAAAGGAGAATAAAATGGAAAAAGTAGTATTTATTATTCCTTATTTTGGTAAGTTTAATAATTATTTTCAATTATTTTTAAACTCTTGTGCTTATAATAAAAAATTCGAATGGTTAATTTTTACGGATGATACTCGAGATTTTAAGTATCCAGCTAATGTAAAAGTTATATATACTACATTTGATAAATTAAAAAATAGAATACAAGAATTATTTGATTTTCCGATAATATTAAATAATCCATATAAATTATGTGATTTTAGACCAGCCTATGGGATGATTTTTGAAGAATATATAAAAGAATATCAATTTTGGGGTTATTGCGATACGGATGTTATTTGGGGGAATATATCTGATTTTATAAAAGATGAAGATTTAATAAAATACGATAAAATATGCGTTTTTGGACATTGTAGTTTATATAAGAATAATAAAAAAATAAATAATTTATTTAAAGTGAATTTAAATGGTGAAGAACGTTATAAAATTGTAATGCAAAGAAATCGAACGAACTCTTTTGATGAAGAATTTAATGGTAGTATAAATAATATAATAGAGCAAGAAGGTTTAAAAATACGTTATAGAGAAGATCAGGCTAATATTTATACAAAATCATCTGATTTTAGATTAGTAAATTTAAATAAAGATAAAAAAACATATACAACAGAAAAATTAAAAAAAGCTTTTTTTGTTTGGGATAATGGTAATTTATTAAGATATATATTAAAGAATGATGAAGTTTATATAAAAAAATATATGTATATACATTTACAATCTCGTAAAATGAAGGTTAATTTAACTGATTTATATAGGAATAAATATAAAATTATACCAAATGCCTTTGATGAATTGGAATTTAGTGATATTGATAAAAATACATTTAAAAAAATTAAAATAAAACATTTTAATTTGCATTATTTTAAATTACGTAGCAAAAATTTGCGTGAAAAAATAAAACGTAGATTAACAGGTTACTATAATAGTTAATAAATAGGAGGAAATAATGAATTTAGCAATTGTAACATCAATAGCTCCTAATAAAAAAAATACAGGAGGACCATCGGGTCTTATATGGGAAATACAAGAGTTATTAAAACAAAAAAGTGATATAAACGTAGACACATTTATAATTAATTCTTCTAAAAATAAATATATAGCACAATTAAATACATGGGGATTTTATAGGGAAAAATATAAAAATTCATTAGAAAAATATGATAAAATTTTATTATATCCAGATTTTTTATTAGGATATATGCCATCTAAAATATTAGATAAAATAATAGTATTAGCGCCAGATGCTAGTAGTATGGTTGGAAAAAGAAAATATGATGTATATATGAAAGACAAATCTATAAGTATAATAAAAAAATTATATCAATATCTTTATTACAGAAGATTTGTTTATTTTGAAAAGAAATATATTCCTAAAGTTAATAAATATATAGTTGTTGGTGAAAATGATCGTGATTGGCTACGAAGTTATTTAAGGATAAAATCAGATAAAGAAAAAGTAGTTTTTTTAAGACATCCACTATTATCATATTCAATGGTAGATTTAGAGCAAGTAAAGTTTTCTGATAGTAAGGATAAACGTTTTATTTTTGCAGGGGATATGAGATATTCTTATGTTGGACTTAATATAAAAGAAATAGCGGATAAAGTAAGTGACAAATTAAATAGAATTAATAAAAAGATAAATATAATAGTTGTTGGCAAAAATAATAAATGGATTGCAGATATATTTTGTAAGAAAAAAGAATTAAATGTAGAATATTATACATGGATTGAAAATTATCAAGATATTTGTAACATAAATACAGATATACATTGTGTCCCGCTTATTACAGGGGGTGGAACAAAAAATAGAGTGTTGACTGCTTTGGCAAATGGACTAAACATAATTTCGACAAATATAGGAATAGAAAATATTCCAATAGAAGGATTAAATAATGTTAAAGTTGCTAATAATATGAACACTTTTACAGATGAAATGATATATTTTAATCAATTAAAATATAGTAAAATAGATTTAATAAAAATAAAAAAATTTAGAAAGTTGATAATGGATGAGTTTTATGAGATTATGAATTGTATAATATATAAAAAATAAGAGGTAATTTTATGGATTTAGGAACAACTCTATTGATGTTGATTACAATAATATTGATTTTAGTGGGATTTATAAATAAAAATTCATTATTTATATTTATAATACAAATTTTTTGGATGTATGTATTAACTGCAGGAAATTTAATGTCAATAGATATGGGAGTACATCAAAGAATTTTTATTGCAAATCAAAGTAATGGAAATCTAGATATTTATGGAACCCTTTGTTATTTGTTTGGACATGAAGGTTTTGATTTTATAGAAATGAATGCTGTATTATGTATATTTGCATTTATTTCGCTATATTGTTTTATAAAGAAATATACATTAAATTATTGTTTTGTAATGAGTTTATATTTTTTATATCCATTTATTGAGAATGTAATTCAAAAAAGGTTTTTTATAGCATCTATAGTAGCTATATATGCGATCATTTTTATAATGAAAAATGGCAGAATTCCAAAAGTGGTAGCAATATTTTTGATCGTTATAGCAGGTTTAATACATCAAGCAGCTTTTGGTTTTCTTATATTTTTATTATTACCATTATTAAAAAATGTAAAGAATCCTAAAACTATACTTATATTTTTTTTAATAGTAATTTCTGGTCTAATGCCTATAATACCTGATATATTAAAAGTTTTTTTTGGAGAAGTAAAGGTAGATCTTTATTTTGTTGTTTTGCATGAAAAAATAAAACATCCTATACTTAATTTTATTTTATGGGGAGGATTTCATTTAGGATTTGTTTATTTATATTATAACTTTTATAAAATTTGTAATAAATATGTTAAGAAAATGGATTTTGAGAAGAATATATTATATATGAATATTGTATCTATATTATTAATACCTTTATATTATTGGGAACCAACTTTTATAAGGATATATAGAACATTAATAATATTTAATTATATAGCTGTAGCTAATATTTTACCAATAGGTCAGATATATTATAAACCCATATTTTATGTTAGCTTAAAATATATAGTTTATAGTGTTATAGCATTTATATGTATATATTTTTTTGCGGGACAGGGATATACGGCTATTATTGAGCCGATATTCTTAGAAAATATTTTATTAAATTTAATATAGGAGTTAATATGAAAATTGGAATATTTACAATAATAGGACGTGGTCCTGGAGCAAGATTACAAAATTATGCATTACAAGAGTTTTTGAAAAAAACTTTTAATGCAGATGTTAAAACTATAAAAAGAATAAATTATTTCTATGAAAAGATAAATATAAAATCGTTATTTAAATATCGACCTTTTGAAGATATAATAAAATATATTATTAATTATAAAGATTATAGAAATTGGTTGAAAAAAGAAAAAGAAGTACAGACAAATTGGTTGGAATTTGATAAAAATGTTAGTTTTACAAAAAATATAATGAGAGAAGAATATGGTCCGATAAATAAATCTTTTAATGATGAATTTGATTATATTGTAGTAGGTAGCGATCAAGTATGGAATCCACATTGGTTTCCTAATATAGATTTTCTAAAATATATAGATAAAAAGAAAAGAATATCATATGCAGCTAGTTTTGGCGTTAAGGAAATACCTTTAAATTTACAAGATTCATTTAGAGATGTTTTAAATGGTATGGAGTATATATCAGTTAGAGAAGAAGCTGGTGCTAAGATTGTAAAAGATTTAACAGAAAAAGATGTACCAGTAGTAGTAGATCCTACATTACTATTGACAAAAGAAGAATGGCTAAATGTAGCTAAATGTCCTGAGTGGTATAAAAAAGAAGATTATATTATAGCATTTTTTTTAGGTGATATAAATCAAAAAAGACAAGAACAAATTGACAAACTTAGTGAAGATTTAGGTGCAAAAGTAATTTATCCACTTAGAGATATAAATTCAGATTGGGAAAAAATTGGACCATCTGAGTTTATTTATTTGATAGCTAATAGTAAAGCTGTATTGACAGACTCTTTTCATGGGACAGTATTTTCTATAATTATGAATAAGCCTTTTTTAGTTTTTGATAGAGAACAAAATGGATTAGAAAGTATGAATTCTCGTATAGACACATTGCTTAGATTATTTAATATGAAGGATAGGTATATAAAGGATAATAATATAATTAACATTGATAACATAGATTTTTCAAATGTAAAAAAAATACAATATGATGAAAAAAAACGATCAATTAATTATTTAAAAAAAGCATTAAATATAGAGTGAAAGAGGAAGCGAAGATGACACCATTAGTTTCTATAATAACACCTTGTTATAATGGAGAAAAAAAAGCAATAAAATTTTTAAATTCAGTATTAGAACAGACATATAAAAATATTGAATTTATTATAGTAAATGATGGTTCTACAGATAAAACAGAAGATATTATATTATCATATAGGGATAAATTTATAAGTAAAGGATATAAATTTATTTATTTAAAACAGAAAAATTCAGGCCAAGATGTAGCATTGAATAATGGGTTAAAATATTTTTCAGGTGATTATTTAATGTGGCCAGATTCAGATGATATTTTGTTACCAACAAATATAGAAGAAAAAGTCAAATATTTAGAACAAAATAAATCTATAGGATTAGTTTATTGTAATACTAATTTAGTAAGGGAAGACAATTTAGATAAGGTAGTAAAAAAATGGGATAAAGTTTTATATAAAGATAGATTAGAAAATATTAATGATATATTATTAAATAAAGTTGTGCTGGCTGGAGGAGCTTGGATGATGAGGAGTTCCTTTTTTTTAAAATTGAATCCAAGTAGGCAAATAGTTATAATTGGGCAAGGTCAGAATTTACAAATGTTATTACCTATAGCATTTAACTATGATATAGGTAAGATTGATAAATATTTGTTCACATATGTTATATATAAAGATAGTCATTCGAATAAAAAGAGAACATATGAAGAGATGATGAAAAGAATAGATGATTGTATAAAAGGTATTGATGACATTTTAAAAACTATAAATTTAGAAAAATTATTATATGATAAATATCTTCAAATGGTTAAAAATGAATGGGAAATAATAAGATTAAATACAGCTATTGAGTATTTTAAAAGGGAAAATAGTCAAACAATATATAGAAATTTAAAAATAAATAATGTAAATATAAATTTTAAACTAAAAATTAAATATTATTTAAATCAGTATAGGATATATAAATATATTAAAAAGTTAAGAAATAAGTAGGTATTTTTATGAATCAAAGAAGTATAGGTATTGGATTATCATATGTTAATATGATAATCCAAACAATAGTAAATTTTGTATATGTTCCTATATTATTATATTATATGGGACAATCAGAATATGGATTATATCAGCTTATGGGGTCAATTATAGCTTATTTTAGTGTAATGGACTTTGGATTAACAGCATCTACTATAAGATTATATATAAAATATAAAACAGAAAATGATTTTAAGCTATTAGAAAATTTTCTAGCAATGACTCAAAGAATATATTTTGTTATTTGTTTAATGACATTGATAATAGGTTTTTGTGTGTATATTTTTTTAGATGAAATATTTAAAACGGGTTTAACTAATCAAGAGCTGATAAGTGCTAAATATATTTTTATATTATTAATTTTTAATATGATAATTACTTTTTGGGGAATGATATATCGTTCAGTAATAACTGCAAATGAAAAATTTTTATTTATGAAGGGTATTGAAACTATACAGTTGATATTGCAACCATTTGCAGTGATAGCAATGATGCAAATTCAGCCAACTGCATTAGCAATGGTATTTGTAATGACTGTAATAAATCTTATATTAGTATTAATGAGAATGTATTATTGTCATTGTAAATTAAAAATAATAATAAAATATTCATTTTGGGACAAAGATGCTTTTAAAGAAATGAGTAAATTAGCGTTAAGTGTTTTTATAGTAACAATAGTAGATCAAATATTTTGGAAAACAAATCAGGTTATTTTAGGTATAATAAGTGGTACAGCAATAGTAGCAGTATATTCTATATCTTCATTGATTTATATGAATTATATGGCATTATCTACAACAATAAGTGGTATATATTTACCTAAAATAACGAAAATGGTAGCAAGTAGAGTATCAGATAAAATATTGTCAAATGAATTTCTTAGAATAGGGCGGTTACAATATTATTTATTAGGATTAGTATTAAGTGGTTTTTTTGTGTTTGGAAAAGAATTTATTGTTATATGGACTAATGAAGATTTTATAGATGCTTATTATATAACATTGATAATTATTACACCATTTACAATAAATTTAATTCAAAATATAGGAAATTGCATTATGCAAGCTAAAAATGTTTATAATTTTAGAGCATATGTTTATTTAGGAACAGGTATATTTAATATTGCTATAGCTATACCATTAGCTGTATATTATGGAGCTATAGGATGTGCTTTTGCCTCTGGATTATCATTATTCATTTCTAATGGTTTAATAATGAATTGGTTTTTTGAAAAATATTTAAAAATAGATATTAAATTATTTTGGAAACAAATAGGTAGTATTACAATTAAAATATTATTATGTAGTTTTATTGGAATAATATTAAATTATTTATTTGGAGTTGGTAGTTTAATTTTTTTAGTAGCAAAGATATTGATATTTATTATTAGTTATTTAATTATTATGTGGTTATTATCTTTTAATAAAGAAGAGAAAGAACTATTCATAAAATTTAGAGCAAAATTAAAAAATATAGAATAAGTGTAGGTTTTTTATATGGTTGAAATAAAAATAAAAAAAGATTGTTGTGGTTGTTATGCTTGTTATAATATTTGTCCAAAACAATGTATAACGATGAAAATGGATAATGAAGGATTTATGTATCCTAATATAGACAAAAATAAATGTATTAATTGTAATTTATGTGAAAAAGTATGCCCAATTATAAATCCATCTAAAAGAGTTGATTCAAAAAAAATATCATATGCTGGTATGAATAAAGATGATCAAGTAAGAAAAAAAAGTTCTTCTGGAGGAATATTTTCTATATTAGCAGAATATATAATAAAGAATAATGGTATTGTATATGGTGCTAGCTTTGATGAAAAATTTAATGTAAAACATAAACGAATTTTATATAGTAAAGATTTAGATTTATTACGTGGTAGTAAATATGTGCAAAGTTCTATTGGTAATGTTTATCAACAAGTTAAAAATGATTTAGAGAGCGAGAAACAGGTTTTATTTACAGGAACACCTTGTCAGGTTGAAGGACTAAAAAGTTATTTAGGAAAAGAATATATTAATTTGATAACAATGGATTTTATATGTCATGGAGTACCTTCACCATTAGTTTGGAAAAAATATCTTGAAAAAATGAAAAATCTTATGCAAGAAAATATAAAAAATATATATTTTAGAAATAAAGATATTGGATGGTATCTTTTTTCATTAAAAATTATTTTTGATAAAAAAAGATATATTAATACTGTAAATGATGATTTGTTTATGAGAGGATTTCTCCAAGATGTGTATTTAAGACCTTCTTGTTATAGTTGCAAATTTAAAAAAATAAATCGTATTAGCGATATTACTGTAGCAGATTTTTGGGGAATAGAAAATATTCTACCTAAGATGGCTGATGATAAGGGTACATCATTAATTGTAATTCATAGTGAAAAGGGTAAACTATTATTTGATAAGCTTAATGAAAATATGATATTGAATGAAGTTAATTTAAATGAAGCTATAAAATTTAATACATCAATGGTAGCTTCTGTAAAATATAATGAGAAAAGAAAAGATTTTTTTGTTGAATTGAATTCTGGAGAAGATTTAATAAATTTAATAAAAAAATATACTAAAGTGACTTTAAAAAGAAGAATAAAAAATAAATTAAAATTGATAATAAAAAAATATGGTATAAGAAATGTTATTTTAAAAATTAAAAAATAATATATATAAATAAGGCAGTAATATCTGTTGCTGCTTTTGGTACTCGTTTTTCACCTGCAATAAAAGCAATACCTAAAGAGATGTTACCGAGTAGAAGCGGAGTGTTGAAGATATTTTGATAGTACATCTACTCTAAAAGCTAAATTAAAAGATAAAGGTAAGACTGAATTATTAAAATTAGTACAAGAAACACCAGAAATCAATGTACATAATATCCGTTAAAAACATATGCGTGGTTTAGGTGATGCCATTTTATGTGCCAGAGCATTCATTGATAATGAATCATTTGCTGTATTATTAGGTGATGATATAGTTTATAATTCCAAAATGCTAGCTTTGAAATAATTGATGGATATGTATAAACAAATAGGTGCTATTATTTTAGGTTGTCAGCAAGTGCCCAAAAAAGTTTCTATTGATGCTTATAATTTTACAGGTAAACGCTATGATGTAGGCGATAAATTAGGATTTTTGAAAATTACTGTAGAATTTGCTGATTATATAAAAGATATAGCAAAGGGACTTAAATAAAAGAGAATCTTAATATTGGACATATTAATTAAGTTACTAATTGAGACTTAGTTCTGTATTCTACAGGGCTAAGTCCTTTTTATAAAATTCTTAACGAATCTAAATTTTTTTTATAAAATAATTCGCTTTTTAATAAACCCAAGAAATTTTCTATTACGGCATTATCTAAGCAATTGTTTTTTCGGCTCATGTTTTGGATAATGCCTTTAATATTGTTTACAAATAAAAATAGATAATTAAAATTTATATATGGAGAAGATAAATAATGAAAATATTAGTAACTAGTGGAGTAGGATTTATTGGTAGTAATTTTGTATATTATGAATTAGATAATTATCTAAATGATGAAGTAATCTGTTTAGATAAACTCACTTATGCTGGTAATTTAGAAACATTAGAAGTAGCAATGAAAAACCCTAAATTTAAATTTGTTAAAGGAGATATTGCAGATAGAGCTTTTGTTGATGAGTTATTTGCAAGTGAAAAGCCTGATGTTGTAGTAAATTTTGCAGCATAATCTCATGTGGATAGATCTATTGAAAACCCAGAAATCTTTTTACAGACAAATGTAATCGGTACAAGTGTACTTATGGATGCTTGTTGTAAGTATGGTAATATTCGCTATCATCAAGTATCTACAGATGAAGTTTATGGAGATTTACCACTAGATAGACCAGATTTATTCTTTACGGAAACAACACCACTTCATACATCTAGTCCGTATTCAGCTTCGAAAGTTTCAGCAGATTTATTAGTGCAAGCATATTATCGTACTTATAAATTACCTGTGACTATTTCTCGCTGTTCAAATAACTATGGACCATATCATTTCCCTGAAAAATTAATTCCACTCATGATAGCAAATGCTTTAAATGATAAAAAATTACTAGTGTATGGTAAAGGTGAAAATGTACATGATTGGTTCTATGTAGAAGTGCATTGCTCCGCTATAGATTTAATTATTCGCAAAGAAAAAATTGGTGAAGTATATAATATTGATAGAGATAAAAACCTCAAAGAATTTATTTTCTTTGAGGTTTTCTCTTAATTTATTTATATAGAGGATTATTAGTCTAAATGATATATTATTTTATTTGTATATAAATTATTAAATTTGTGGGAAAAAACTATTTTATGATATAATGATTTGTGTTGTAATAATAAATATGACAGATTTAATATACATATTAAGATACGATTATTTTCAATGATTTAAATCATGAAATTATTAAGTAAAAAAAGGATTGCATAGATGAAAAAAATACAGGTAATTATTCCTATATATAAACCTGATCATAAGCTTATAGAATTACTAAAAAAGATAAAAGAACAGAGTATAGAAGATATACCATTACTAATTATTGATTCAGGCTCAAATGATGAATATAAATCTGAAATAAAAAACATGAATTGTTTAGTAAAGAAAATAGATGTTAAAACATTTAATCATGGTGGTACTAGACAAATGGGAGCAAATATGTTTCCAGATAAGGACATATATATTTTTTTGACTCAAGATGCTATTTTATCAAATGAAAAATCTATAGAAAATATTGTTAAGGTATTTGATAATTTTAATATTGGTTGCGCCTATGGTAGACAATTACCACATAAAGATGCAAATTTATTTTCTAGTTATGCTAGATTATTTAATTATAAGGATAAAAGTTATATTTATTCCATAAATGATAAAGAAAAGTATGGTATAAAAACAGCATTTAATTCTAATTCTTTTGCAGCATATAGAAGAAAAGCGTTAAATGAAATAGGTGGATTTCCTATAGATACAATATTAAGTGAAGATATGTATGTGGCAGCTAAAATGTTATTAAATAAATGGTCTGTAGCATATTGTTCAGATGCAATGGTGTATCATTCACATAATTATACTATTTGGCAAGAGTTTAAACGTTATTTTGATATAGGTGTTTTCTATTCTAGGGAATCATGGATAAAAGATACTTTTGGTGGAGCAGAAGGCGAAGGAAAAAAGTATATTATTTCAGAATTTAAATATTTAATAAAGAGAAATATTGTGTTAATATTTCCTATGATAATAAGAGATATCATGAAATTTTTTGGGTTTCGATTAGGAATGAAAGAACGTTTTATCAATAAACATATAAAAAGAAAAATTAGTATGACTAAAAATTTTTGGAATTAATATTTTATAAGGATTTGATGCAATGATTACAAAAGGAATAATTTTAGCAGGTGGTTCAGGAACAAGACTTTATCCGCTTACTAAAGTGATAAGTAAACAATTAATGCCAATTTATGATAAACCAATGATATATTATCCTTTATCTACGTTAATGTTAGCAGGTATAAAAGACATATTAGTGATTACAACACCTAGGGATAGTGAAAGTTTTCAAACTTTATTAGGCGATGGTTCTCAATGGGGTATAAAGATTTCTTATAAAGTACAACCTAGTCCAGATGGATTAGCTCAAGCTTTTATTATTGGTGAAGAATTTATTGATGGTGAAGGCTGTGCTCTTATTTTAGGAGATAATATTTTTTATGGTCATGATTTATCTAAATTGGTAAAAATTGCTACACAAAAAGATGATGGAGCTACAGTGTTTGCTTATTATGTAAAAGATCCAGAGCGTTATGGTATTGTAGAGTTTGATAAAAATCGAAAAGCAATTAGTTTAGAGGAAAAACCAGAAAAACCAAAATCCAATTTTGCTGTAACTGGATTATATTTTTATGATAAAAATGTAGTGGAATATGCAAAATCTATAAAACCATCAGCTCGTGGAGAATTAGAAATTACAGATTTAAATAAAATTTATTTAGAAAAAGGCAATTTAAATGTAGAAACATTAGGGCGAGGCTATGCATGGCTTGATACAGGAACTCATGAGTCATTATTGCAAGCAGCTTCTTTTGTAGAAACAGTACAAGATAGACAAGGTCTTAAGATTGCTTGTCCAGAAGAAATTGCATATAATTTAGGTTATATAAATAAAGAGCAACTAAAAGAATTAGCAAAACCACTTGCGAAAAATGAATATGGTCAATATCTTTTAGCCATAGCAGATGGAGGTATATCATGGAACTTGTAAAAACTAAATTAGATGGTGTGTATATTGTAGAACCAAAGGTATATGGAGATAACCGCGGTTGGTTTATGGAAACATATTCAGAAAAAGCATTTAAAGATGCTGGAATAGATGTTACTTTTGTTCAAGATAATCATTCATATTCTGCTCAAAAAGGTGTATTACGTGGACTTCATTTTCAATTAAATCCAATGAGTCAAGCAAAACTTTTACGTGTACTTCGAGGAACTTTACTTGATGTAGTAGTTGATATCAGAAAAGGATCTCCTACATATGGTCAGTGGATTTCTGTAGAATTATCAGCAGATAATAAAAAAGAAATCTTTATGCCAAGAGGAATGGCACATGGATTTGTAACACTTACAGATGATGTAGAAGTTCATTATAAAGTAGATAATTTATATGCACCAAAATTAGAAAGTGGAATTATTTATAATGATCCAGATTTAAAAGTAGATTGGGGTACAGATAAAGTTATATTATCTGCAAAAGATACAGTACTTCCAACATTTAAAGAATGTGTAGCAGATTTTAGATATGGAGAAGATAAATAATGAAAATATTAGTAACTGGTGGAGCAGGATTTATTGGTAGTAATTTTGTATATTATGAATTAGATAATTATCCAAATGATGAAGTAATTTGTTTAGATAAATTGACTTATGCTGGTAATTTAGAAACATTAGAAGTAGCAATGAAAAATCCTAAATTTAAATTTGTTAAAGGAGATATTGCAGATAGAATTTTTGTTGATGAATTATTTGCAAGTGAAAAGCCTGATGTTGTAGTAAATTTTGCAGCAGAATCTCATGTGGATAGATCTATTGAAAATCCAGAAATCTTTTTACAGACGAATGTAATCGGTACAAGTGTACTGATGGATGCTTGTCGTAAATATGGTAATATTCGCTATCATCAAGTATCTACAGATGAAGTTTATGGAGATTTACCACTAGATAGACCAGATTTATTCTTTACAGAAATAACGCCACTGCATACATCTAGTCCATATTCAGCTTCAAAAGCTTCAGCAGATTTATTAGTACAAGCATATTATCGTACTTATAAATTACCTGTGACTATTTCTCGTTGTTCTAATAACTATGGACCATATCACTTCCCTGAAAAATTAATTCCACTCATGATAGCTAATGTTTTAAATGATAAAAAATTACCAGTGTATGGTAAAGGCGAAAATGTACGTGATTGGCTCTATGTAGAAGATCATTGCTCTGCTATAGATTTAATTATTCGCAAAGGAAAAATTGGTGAAGTATATAATATTGGTGGTCATAATGAACGCACTAATTTAGAAGTTGTGAAAACAATTATAAAAGAGCTTGGTAAAAGTGAAGATTTAATTGAATTTGTAACAGATAGACCCGGTCATGATCGTAGATATGCTATTGATCCTACAAAAATTCATAATGAACTTGGTTGGCTTCCTGCTACTAAATTTGATGATGGAATTAAGAAAACTATTGAATGGTATTTAACACATAAATCTTGGTGGGAAAAAATCATCAGTGGTGAATACAAAGACTATTATGATAAGATGTATAAGAATAGATAAATAAAATAATTAATAAACTAGGTTTTGATATAATACATAAATAAATTAAGTAAAATATAAAATGTATAGATCAAAACCTAATTTTATTATTAAGAATTTATTGTTTGGAGAAGTTATATGCGATTTATAAAATCTTTTTTTCAATTTATTTTAGATATATGGCATAATAGATATCTTTTATGGGATTTAACTAAAAAAGATTTAAAACAAAGATATTTAGGGTCATATTTAGGGATATTATGGGCATTTATACAGCCAACGATAACAGTATTTATTTTTTGGTTTGTATTTCAGGTTGGATTTAAATCAATGCCAGTAGATAATTTCCCATTTATATTATGGTTAGTTTGTGGAATGTTTCCATGGTTCTTTTTTAGTGAAGCATGGAGTAGTGCTACAAATTCTATTGTAGCTAATAGTTTTTTGGTTAAAAAAGTTGTATTTAGAGTAAGCTTATTACCAATTATTCAAATAATGTCTGCATTACTTGTAAATTTGTTTTTTATTGTAGTGTTATTTATAATGTTTGCTGTATATGGTTATATGCCTAATATATATAATTTACAAGTAATATATTATTTATTTGCATTAGTTTGTTTGACTTTTGGTTTATCTTTGATTACATCAACATTAATTATATTTTTAAAAGATGTAGGTCAATTAGTAGGGATGCTATTACAATTTGGTTTTTGGGGAACACCTATTTTTTGGAGTTTAAAAATATTGCCAGAGCAATATCAATGGATATTAAAAGTAAATCCTATGTATTATATTGTAGAAGGATATAGAAATTCTTTTATTTATCATGAATGGTTTTGGAATTTAGGATATACAAATTATTCTTTTTGGTTAATTACAATATGTATAGGATTATTTGGAGTATTTATATTTAAAAAATTACGACCACATTTTGCTGATGTATTATGATATGAGGAGAATTTTATGACTAATGATATTGCTATTAGAATAGAAAATTTATCAAAAGTTTATAAGATATTTGATCGACCTATAGATAGAATGAAGGAAGCATTACATCCTTTTCATAAAAGATATAGTAGAGATTTTTATGCACTTAAAAATATTTCGTTTACTTTAAAAAAAGGTGAGACATTAGGAATTATAGGTAAGAATGGTGCAGGTAAATCTACTTTATTAAAAATTATTACAGGAGTATTAACACCTTCAAGTGGACATATAGAGGTAAATGGTAGAATAGCATCATTATTAGAATTAGGAGCAGGATTTAATCCTGAGATGACAGGGATAGAAAATATCTATATGAATGGAACTTTAATGGGATATAGTAAAGAAGAAATGGATGAACGAATAAATAATATAGTTTCATTTGCAGATATTGGGGATTTTATAAATCAACCTGTAAAAATGTATTCTAGTGGTATGTTTGCTAGATTAGCGTTTGCTGTAAACGCATTTGTGGAACCAGATATATTAATTGTTGATGAAGCGTTAAGTGTAGGAGATAATGCTTTTCAAATAAAATGTATGAAAAGAATGAAAGAATTGATGGAAGGTGGAACAACAATTTTATTTGTTTCGCATGATATAAATGCAGTTAGACGTTTTTGTACAAAGGCTGTTTGGGTAAATGATGGAAATATAAAAGTAATGGGAGAGGTTAATTGGGTTGTTGATAAATATGTTGAATTTTTAAAAATAAAAGATATAAAAATAAATAAGAAGAAATCAACTGTAAATGATGCAATGATAGCAGAAATATTGAGTGTAAATGTTTATACAGATAATGATATAATGGTAGATGAAGTATCATTTGATATGCCAATATTTATAGAAATAAAGTATAAAGTTTTAAAAAATAATTTAAAAAATGTTGTATTAGGTATTGCTATAAGGTCTATTGATGATGAATATATTTGTGGTTTAAATACTTTGTTGGATAAAAAAACTATTCCATGGAATTTGGGGATTAATAGTATGATTTTAAAATATCCAATGGGATTAAGAGTTTTAGGGGGAGAATATTATTTTGATGTTGCGTTAATTGAAGAAACGGCAACGATACCAATACAATATTTATCAAGAGTGAAAAAAATAAAAATTAAATCAGATTATAAAGGTGAAGGAATATTTATAATTCCGCATGATTGGCTTTATAATAAATTATGAAGGATAAAAAAATGGGAAAGTATGATTTTAAGCTTGATTTAGATAGTAAAAATTCATTATCGATGATTTTAAGCTATGTAAAAAGAAATAGTAAAATTTTAGAATTTGGTTGTGCTAATGGGAGAATGACTAAATATTTAAAAGAAGAATTAGCATGTAGTGTTGATATAGTAGAAATTGATTATGAGGCAGGAATAGAAGCTGCAAAATATGCTAATCAAAAATGTTTAGGAGAAATAGAAGGAAATATTGAGAGCTATAAATGGTATAATATATTAAGAGAGGAAAGATATGATTATATTATATTTGCTGATGTATTAGAACATTTATATTATCCTACTAAAGTATTAAGAAAATGTGCTAATTTGTTAAAAAAAGAAGGTAAAATATTGACTTCTATACCTAATATAGCACATAATTCAATTATTATTGGTTTAATTAACAATAAATTTATTTATACGAATGTAGGCTTATTAGATAATACACATATTAGATTTTTTACAGAAGAATCATTTATATCAATGATTAAAAATGTAGATCTTGTTGTAGAAGCAGAGGAAGCTGTAATTGCAAAAGTAGGTGAAATGGAAGTACCTACAAATTATTCTATGATAGATAAAACTTTACAAAAATATTTAAAAAATAGAAACAGAGGAGAAGTTTATCAATATGTTTTTGTATTAGGAAAAAGAAATGAAAACATGACTTGTTCTGTGAATATTGAAAATAATCCTCCATATAAATGCGAATGTTTTATACAAGGTGAAGATGACCTATATTATGATGGTGTTAGATCTATTAAGAAAGAGTTTTTTTGTAAAAATGGAGATATAAAAAGAGTAGAATTTAATTTAGAAAGATTTTCTGTAATAAAAAATATTAGAATTGATCCATTAGACACAAATTGCGTTATAGAAATTAAAAATATTGAAATTTTTAAAGATAATTCTATGAAGCAAATAAATAAATTTTATACTAATGGGATAAAAGATGGTTCATTATATATTTTTGGAGATGATCCTCAAATTTTAATAGATAATATTAATGATAAAGTAAAAAAGATAATAATAGAATATAAAATATTAAATTATGACTATGATGACAATGAGCTTTTTTTGAATTATTATCATAAAAATAAGAATTTAGAATTAGAAAATAATCTTATAAAAGATAAAAATAAAGAATTAGAAAAGATATATATAAAAATGAATAAAAATTTTTTAACTAAATTTATCTATAAATTAATAAATAAAATATATAAATAAAAATTAATATATTATGAGGTTGTGTTATTAATGATACGAAATTTATTGATTAAATTAACTACTAATTATAAATACAGAAATAAATTAAAATCTATAGATACTGTTTTAAAAGAATATGTTCCTAAATATGCAAAATTAAGTTATAAGATAAGATCATATATAAATTTTAAAATTTATCAAAGTAAAAATAATGAATTAGATAGAAAAGATATTTGGAAAGTAAAAAATAATAATATAGAAAATAAATCTCAAATATTAGTTTCAATTATAGTACCAAATTATAATCATGAGCCTTATTTAAGAGAACGATTGGAATCAATATATAATCAAACATATAAGAATTATGAAGTAATTTTATTAGATGATTGTTCAAGCGACAATAGTGTTTCAATATTAAAAGAATATCAAGAAAAGTATTCAAATTGTACTAAATTATATTTAAATGAAAAAGGTAGTGGTAGTGGATTTAAACAATGGCAAAAGGGAATATCCTTAGCTCAAGGAGACTTAATATGGATTGCGGAAAGCGATGATTACTGTGAGAAAAACTTTTTAGAAAAAATGATAAATTTCTTTAATGATGAATCAGTAATGTTAGCTTTTTCAAGAAGTGTCTTTGTTCAAGATAATGAAGTAATAAACACAACGGATGATTATTTAAGAGATATAGAAGGATTAGATTGGAAAGAATCTTTTTGTATAACAGGAAATGAAATAGTAAAAAAAGGATTTGCTATTAAAAATATAATACCTAATGTAAGTAGTGCAGTTTTTAGAAATATAAAAAGTTTTTCTCCTGATGTTATTGAATTATGGAGAGATTTGAAATTATGTGGAGATTGGGTGTTTTATCTTAGTTTATTAAAAGGTGGTATATTAGCTTATACATGTGAGACAACAAACTATTATAGAGTACATAAGAAAAGTACATCCTTAAAGATTCAAAAAGAGCCAAGATATTATAGAGAGCAACAAGAAGTATCAAAATATGTTGTAAAGAATTATTTAATAGATACAGAAATTTTTAAAAAACAAAGAGAGTGTTTATACAATCATTATAAATATTTTCATCCTGATAAAGATAAATATGATGTAGATAATTGGTATGATTTAAATATAATTGAAAAAGAAAAAGTAAAGAGAAAACATAATATTATTATGTGTGGTTTTTCAATGATTATGGGGGGAGGAGAACTATATCCTATAGTATTAGCTAATGCTTTGAAAAAAAAGGGAGTACCTATTACATATTTTGATTTTAATATGAGTGGATATAATCCAATTGTTAGAAATATGTTAAGGAAAGATATTCCTTTAGTAAATGTACAAAATTTAGAAGATATTTCTGAGGCTATATATCAGTTGGGAGCGGAGATAATACATTCTCAGCATGGAAGTGTAGATAATATGATTTCTGAAATATTACAAATGAATAAATTTGAATTTCCTAAACAGGTTATAACATTACATGGTATGTATGAAGCTATTAGAAAAGAAGATTTAAATAATTTATTAAATAATGTATCAAAGACATGTAAACAATTTGTATATATAGCAGATAAAAATTTAACAGCTTTTTCAGGACGAAAAGATATTGATATAAGTAAATTTATTTATATTGGAAATGGATTAGCTAAAACAGACATTAATCCAATAGATAGAAAAACATTAGGTATATCTAAAGATGCTTTTGTTTTTGCAATTGCTAGTAGAGGAATACCAGAAAAGGGCTGGAAGGAAGCTATTGAAGCTGTAAAATATGCTAGATTAAAATCTAATATAGATATACATTTAATAATAATGGGAAAAGGAGAAATGTATGATAAATTAATAAATGAAAAATTTGATTTTATACATTTATTAGGTGAAAAAACAAATGCAAATGTTAGAGATTATTTTGCTTGTAGTGATATGGGATTGATGCCATCTAGATTTAAAGGAGAAAGTTATCCTTTAGTAGTTATTGATTGTTTATTTGCAGGAAAACCTGTTTTAGCAAGTAATATAGGTGAAGTAAAGAAACAATTATCAGTTGATAAAGAAAATTTAGCTGGTGCGTTATTTGAATTAGATAATTGGAAAATACCTATAGAAAAATTAGGAGATATTATGATTGAATTTGCTAAGAAAGGTGAAAGATATAATAATGCATTGAAAAATGTATCAGTTGTTAGCAAAAGATTTGATATAGATGAAATAGCGAATAAATATTTATCTATATATAATGATGTATGTAATAAATAATAATTATATATTATATTTTAAGGAGAATAATAAATGAAGATTCTAGTGACTGGTTATACAGGTCAATTAGGTTTTGATGTAGTACGTGAATTAAAAACTAGAAATATAGAATGTATTGGTACAACAAGAAATGAGTTTTCTTTGACAGATACAGAAAAGATGCAAGCTTTTGTTAAAGCATATAAACCAGATGTAGTAATTCATTGTGCAGCTTATACAGCAGTAGATAAGGCAGAAGATGAAGTAGAATTTTGTGATCAAATAAATCATTTAGCAACTAAAGAATTAGTAAAAGTATGTAAAGAAATTGATGCTAAGATGATTTATATCAGTACAGATTATGTATTTGCAGGTAGTGGCGAAGATTTTTATGAAGTAAATGATGAAAAAGCACCACAAAATGTTTATGGGAAATCTAAACTTGATGGAGAATTAGCTGTACAAGAGATTTTAGATAAATATTTTATTGTGCGTATTTCTTGGGTATTTGGTAGTAACGGTAAGAATTTTATCAAGACTATGCTTAACTTAGCTAAAAATCATGATAAATTAACTGTAGTTAATGATCAAATAGGTTCACCAACTTATACAGTGGATTTAGCAAAATTACTTTGTGATATGGCATTATCTGATAAATATGGTATTTACCATGCTACAAATGAAGGGATATGTTCATGGTATGATTTTGCTTGTGAAATATTTAAACAAGCAGATATAAAGATAAATGTTGAACCAGTACCATCAACAGCATTTCCAACAAAAGCTAAACGACCACATAATTCAAGAATGAGCAAAAAATGTTTAGATGAAGCAGGATTTAATAGATTACCTGCATGGCAGGATGCTTTATTAAGATATTTACAAGAATTGAATATGTAAATAGAAAAAACCGCAAAGAATATATCTTCTTTGCGGTTTTCTTTTAGTATGGTTTATGCATAATAAATATTACAATCAAGTATCATATCATCTATTTGCTTATGATCTGTGTATTGCCATATCTTACAAATGCGATTAGGATATTCTAGTTTAAAGCTGTTTTCATGATAATATTGGGCAGACCAGATGGGAATATAATCTGCAAGTAGATTTAAGTCAATGATATTGGTGAGCCAATTATAGGAACTATATAGACCTACATAATTATAATCTAGTTCATTTAGTCGGTTGACGAAATTGCCAATCATATAAGCTACATTGATATTGTTTTTGAGCATAGATTTATCTTCTGCATCATACCAGATGCCAAGTGGCGGATTTTGTCCATTGAGATATGTTTTGATTTGTTTATCTACCCAATTAGCTTCTGCTATAGCTTTATCAATTGTTGAAGCATGAGCATAATAATATATGCCATAGGGCAGATTATAAGTTACAGCATTATTTACATGTGAGATAAACATTTCATCTAGATGAGTGTACTCACCTATTTTGATGATAACGCCTTGAATATTATTTGCTTTTAGTTTTTGCCAATTGAGTTTTTCTTGCCAAGCTGAGATATCTACTACTTGAAAATTTTGCATAAGTAATCACTCCTTTAATGATTTACTTGCAGTTTAAATGAAGAAATTAAACCTTTTAAGCAAATTTGGGGAAATTTTTTGTTATTTTTATAAAAATTTACGATATGTCGAATACATTTTATTTTTATAAGAGTATAATATAGTTAATTTAAGAAAAAGCGAGATGATTATAATGCTACTTATAAAGGCAGTAGATTATAGGATTTTGGAATTGTGTAAGGCTTATAATTTGAGCATAAATGGCTTGGCAAATAAAGCAGGAATGCCACCTTCAACTGTGGCTAGCTTATTAAGTGAAAAAAGTCGTAATCCTACAGAAGATACTATTTTTAAAATTTGTATTGGTTTTGGTATGAGAATGGATAAATTTTACGCCTCAAATTTATTTGACCTTAAAAATATAAGTTTAGAAAATACTTCGCAGAAAATATATAAAGTTTAAATTCATAACTGCACATATAGCGAAAGGCAAACTATTATGTTTTTGGATAATAGTTTGCCTTTTTTATTTGCTAAAAAAATTTTTTATTTGGGGGTTGATTTTTGCCATCTAAGTTGCAAGTAAATAAGTGTAAGGAGTTGATAAGATGAATAAAAAACGGCGGCAAAAGATGTTATCAATCAAAGCTATGATGTATTTTTAAATTTTAAAATTAAGGAGTGATTTTTAATGGCAGATACACGCAAATTAACAATGGTATTTACTTTAGATAATGGAGACGATTTTAAATATAATTTAGCAGATCCTAAAGATGAATTGACAAAGAGCGAAGTCGATGTAGTCATGCAGAAAATGATTGATATACAGGCTATTATCAAAAATAATCATAAAGCAACAGCGATTAAAGAAGCATATATCACAACTACTACACAAGATGTTTTAGCTTAAGTTTAATTTATAATTTTATAGTTCATTAGGAGGAATGTATTATGGCAGTTAAGAAAAACGCAGAATGTGAAATCATTATTAAAGTGGAAACAGGTACTACTTCTACAGGTAAAGCTAGCTATAGCAGTCGTAGTTTCGGTTATATCAATCCTTCTTTAGCAGAAGATGATATTTTAGATATCGGTCAAAAAATAGCGGGCTTACAAAAATATAATTTAGGTAGTGTAAATCGTCAGGACACAGCAGAAATAGCTGCGGAATAAGGAAAAAGGGGTGCGTGTCACCCCTTTTTCTTTTAAATTATTCTCTTGATGATAGAAAGAAGACGATTAGATGGAAAGACTATTAATAAAAGCTAAAGCTGGAGATAATTATGCTATACAGTTATTATTAAATAAGTATAAGAATTTATTAAATAGTGCTTCTAGACAACATCATTTAATATCTATTCAAGAAGAGGCATATGAAGAAGCCGTGATTAGTTTTTATCAGGCAATTAAAGATTTTAATGAGTCTTTAGGTGTGCCGTTTGCCGGTTATGCTAAAGTAAAAGTATATCAAGGTGTGCATACTTTATTTCGTAGGTATTTGCGTATTTGGCAAAATGAAGTGTCATTATCTGCTCAAATGAATACAGATGATGAAGATGAAGTAAAAGAATTTGGGGATTTATTGGCAGTAGATGAGGAGTTAGCTGATAGTATTTCTTCTAGATTAGATATAATGAAGATTATTCATCAATTGCCACCTAAACAGTATGAAGTCTTTATCTTGGTAGTATTTAAGGGATTAAAATATAAACAAGTAGCAAAATTATTGCACATATCTGTACAAGCTGTAAGCAAAAATTATCGTAAAGCATTAGCTTTTATTAATAAATCTCTAGAGAAATAAAGAATTAAGGTGATAATATGGAATATATTTTTACGTATATAGCAAATTATGGTTTTCCTATGGTAGTGGCAAGTTTTTTGTTATTTCGCATGGATAAACATTTGGCTAATTTAGAAGAAGGTATAAGACATATGAATGAAACTTTAGCTAAACAGGTCAATCATTAATAAAAATAAAAACAGAGATTTTATTTATAATAAGTATAATAAACTGCATTTTTAAAAGTTGCTTTATATTTGACTTTTGAAAGTGCAGTTTAATTTTTTTACGATATTTTTCTGTGTTATAATATAGATGATGGAGGAATATTATCATGGAAAATTTTAATAGATTAAATGATTTATATTTTAAAAAACTTTTGGGGGATAAAAAAAGAAAGAATTTAACACTTAGTTTTTTAAATGGAGTTTTAAATAAAGATGATAAAAACTATTTTACAGATATAAGTTTTTTAGATAAAGATAATGAACCATTAACTTTAGATGGTAAATTATCTAAATTAGATATTAGAGCGGATTTAAATGATGGTACGCAAGTAGATATTGAGGTGCAAGTTTGTCCGTTTAAATTAATGGCTGAGCGTTCATTATATTATTGGTCAAAGATGTATTCAGAGCAATTAGAAAAAGGTGCTGAATATAAGAAATTAAAGAAGGCTATAGCTATAAATCTATTGGCATTTGATTATTTGGAAGATGAGCAAGAATGGCATAACATCTATAATCTATTAAATGTGAAATCTCATAAAAAACTTACGGACCATATAGAGATACATTTTTTAGAATTGCCCAAATTTACCTTAAAGGATATGCGAAAAATAAGAGCCTCTGAAGCATGGCTTGCTTATTTTTCAGGGAAATATAGTAAAGAAGAATTGGAGGAAATAGCGATGACAACTCCAGCAATTAAAGAAGCAGTAGAATTTGAAGATACATTTTTACAGGATAAAATAGAACGTAGAGCATATGAACAGAGAGAAAAAGCTATAAGAGATTATTATTCCTATATGAATGCATTTAAAGAAGAAGGATTGCAACAGGGTTTAGAGCAAGGCATGCAAAAAGGGTTATATCAACAAGCTATACAAACTGCAAAAAATATGTTAAAAGATAAAGTAGATATAAAGCTTATTTCTAAATATACTAATTTAAGTGTAGAAGAAATAAAAAAGATAAACGAAGAATAAAGCCTTAAATTTTGAGGAAATAGTAATGATAAGATTAGTAATTAAAAAATAAGACTTACAATAGGAATGAATAGGATAGCTAAAAATTAATAATAAAGAGAGATTTTCTTCATAGTTATAATTTGGTAAACTTTATAATCAATAGAGTTAATAATTTTATGAAGAAAATCTTTTTTTATGATATAATGATTTTTGATTGTATAAAATTGTCATAATTTAAAGTATTTTATTTATTTGAATAGATTATAGGGAGTAGATTGTTATGAAACGTATTCGCAAAGCTGTTATACCTGCTGCTGGTTTTGGTACTCGTTTTTTGCCAGCGACAAAAGCAACACCTAAAGAAATGTTACCAATAGTAGATAAACCTACAATTCAGTACATAGTGGAAGAAGCTATTGCTAGCGGTATTGAAGATATTTTGATCATCAGTGGTCATGCTAAACGTGCAATTGAAGACCATTTTGATAGTGCACCTATTTTAGAAGCTGAATTAAAAGCTAAAGGTAAAACTAAATTATTGGAAATGGTACAGGAAACATCAGAAATCAATGTACATTACATTCGCCAAAAACATATGCGTGGTTTAGGTGATGCTATTTTATGTGCTAGAGCATTCATTGATAATGAACCATTTGCTGTATTATTAGGTGATGATATAGTTTATAATCCTGAAATGCCAGCTTTAAAACAGTTGATGGATATGTATAATCAAACAGGTGCTACTATTTTAGGTTGTCAACAAGTGCCAAAAGAAAAGGTTTCTTCTTATGGTATTGTAGCAGGCGTGCCAACTATCAATGAACAATTGATGAAAGTTAATGACATGATTGAAAAACCAAGCATTGAAGAAGCTCCAAGTCAAATGGCAGTGCTTGGTAGATATATCATCACTCCAGATGTATTTGAAGTATTGCAAAATACTAAGCCAGGTAAAGGTGGAGAAATACAGTTGACAGATGCACTCAAAGTTATGGCAAAACGTGAAAATGTTTATGCTTATAATTTCACTGGCAAACGCTATGATGTAGGCGATAAATTAGGCTTTTTGAAAGCTACAGTAGAATTTGCTCTTCGTCGTGATGATTTATCTGGTGACTTTGCGGAATATCTCAAAACAATTGTAAAAGATTTATAATAATAATTATAATAAAAAAGGTGATACTTTTAGTATCACCTTTTACTTTATCTATATATTATATTTATGATTAATTTTCTGGGATAGTTAGATTATCTTTAATTTGCGATACTTCGCTATTGATATCTAACATTATAGGAGCTTCAATAGCATAAATGCGATTTAAATTATTTACAATATCTTTATGCTCAATTTGATTGTAAGTTCCTTCGTTGATGATTACAATACTTTGACGAACAGTTTCATTTAATTTATAACTATAAACACGAGTTTTTTCCAAAATATTATAAACTAATGTATAATTGTTTTGTGATAATTCATTTGGCGGTAAAGCATCTTGTAGTGAATTATTAAAAGCATTTGTTTCATCATATAATCTTTGCAATTGACTTAAAGCTTCAGTTGCAGATATGGATTGATTTTCATAATTAGAAATGATTTTGTGATAAACTGTAGCAAATCTATCTAGCTGATTGATATCTTCTTTATAATCATTGTACCATGTTATAAAATAAGGTTGTTCGTTTAAAATAGCCAAACGTTGCTCAGTGGAGATAGAATTTGAAGAAGATGGTATCACTAAAGAACTATAGACAGCTACAAAACAAAGTAAAATAATGCCACAAGGAATAATAAATATTCTCTTTGTAGGGTATTTTCTATCAGCTAAATAACTAGCAATAATGATAACAATCATAACAGCAATAGCTAGTAAAATATTCATAAAAAATTTTTTCCTCCTTATATTATAAGTTCATTTCTTTGATGGCAAAGAAACGAACCAAAGAAAGCCACCGCAGATAAAATTTAAGCTTTGAAAA